>Ga0105237_10000048_pt1 | contig 165532 bp, 137 predicted proteins | sample KBSC24metaG_FD_81520 | JGI IMG/M metagenome (GOLD analysis project Ga0105237, IMG submission 81520) | Corn rhizosphere microbial communities from Kellogg Biological Station, Michigan, USA - KBS C2-4 metaG | ecosystem: Host-associated > Plants > Roots > Rhizosphere > Soil | place: Michigan...
CCGGGCCGGCCGCTTCGTTGCTCCTCCTCACCATACCTACGGGTATGCCTCGTCGTCGCGCCTCGCGTCCGGCCCGGCTTGTCGGTCTCGGCGTTGACGCTATTTCGACGGCGGTGCACTAGTCGCCCCCCGCTGATTCGGCGGGTGGCGAGTCGGAGGGCGACTCCGCCGGCGGCTCCGGCGAGTCCGCCGTGGATTCGTCGGTCGAATCGGCTGCCTCACCAGCGGGCGCGGCTCGGCCCGCTCGACCAGGCTTTCCCGCCTTGCGCGCGTGACCGGCCCTGGGCACCGCGGACCCGAGCGGGATCCCCGTGTCCGCCAGGATGGTGACCAGCCCGGTCTCGCTGCCGTCGATGGGGACGCGCAGGGGCCACAGCGCCACCAGCGGCTCGGGGTCGATGTAGCGCTCGGCCCCGTCCTTCGAGGTTCGAATCGACATCGCGAAGTGCAGGTGGGGCGCCGACTCCTTCACCCCGCTGTCGCCCAGCAGGCCGATGACGTCCCCCGCCTTCACCAGCGAACCCCGGTGCAGCTCGCGCGGGATCGCCGCCAGGTGGAAGTACTGCGTGAACAGCGTGCCGTTGCGGTGGCTGATGCGCACGAAGCGGCCGCCGCGGTCCGGGTTCAGGCCGCGCTGCACGTAGTCGACCACGCCGTCGTGCACGGCGTGGATCTGCTCCCCGAACAGCTCGCCGCCCAGGTCGACGCCGCAATGGCCGTTGCGGCACTCGATGGGCCGGCTGCCGGGACGGTCGGCGCCGAACACACGGGAATCGCTGCGCGGCATGCGTCGAAACGGGCCCGACAGCGGGTGCACCCAGGCGTCCCGTCCCAGCGCCTCCAGCAGGCTGGCCTCGGTGGGCGGCCAGGCCGGACCGAACCAGCCGGGGGGAAGCACCTCGGGACCGGGGGCGGGCCTGGCCGGCGCTGGCGCCGCCGGGATCGCGTGCGATCGCGCCGAACGCCCCTGATGCGGTGTCAGCAGCCCGGCGCCCAGCACCAGCAGCGTCAGCGACTCCGCCAGGGAGTGCCAGCGGGCCGCCCAGCGCATGGCGGCGCGGGCCCGGCGCGCCACCCGGGCGCACTTCATGGAACAGAACGAGGTGAAGACGGCGCCGTACACCTCGATGTACCGGTCGAAGCCCAGCTCCCCCAGCTCGCTTTCGCACAGCGCGCACGCGTAGGCGAACGAGGGCGTGCTGTCGAGCGTGTCTGAGGCGTCGAGCATGACCGGACCTCCGTCGACCGCGAAGGACGGATTGTATCAGGGATGTTGCTGGAAACGCGCGCCGGATCCGGGGCAGCCGCGCCGAGGGCACGCCGCCCGACCTGGCCCGATTCTCATGAGTGCCGGCCCCGGATTCTCTGAATCCGGGGTGGTGACCGCGGTGCGTCCGAGGTGCGGGCTACGCCGCGATGCCCGGCAGCGGCGTCTTGTTCGAGCCCAGGTTCGGGTCGCCGAAGCCCTTGAAGTTGGTGATCCCCATGGCGTCGATCAGCGACAGCAGCACGCGCTCGTGCCGGTTGGCCGAGCCGGACATGCTGCTCGCGTTCAGATAGCGGCCGTTGGGATCCAGCTTCAGGTAGCCGCCGGTGCCGCCCGCCAGCACGAACCGCATCGAGTTCTGGTTGTGCACGACGGAGTCGCCCATGTCACGGCACCAGGCCACGATGGTGTTGTCGAGCAGCATGCCCGAACCATCGGGCTCGGGCGTCTTCCCCAGGGTCTGCACCATCGAGGCGAACTGGCCGGCCAGGTAGGCCTCGAAGGTGACCAGGTTCTTGTAGTTCGAAGCGGCGCCGCTGTGGATGAAGCCGCCGTGCTGATCGTCGTTCAGGCCCTGCGTGGGCAGGTTCACCTGCAGCTTCTGATCGGAGCCGTAGTGAATGGCGCCCACGCGCGTGATGTTGCAGGCCAGCGCCGCCAGCAACACGCTTTGCAGGGCGGCGTTCGCCGCCACCGTCTGGGTGCCGGCGGGTGAAAACGTCGAGTCCGCCGGGGGCTGCGAAGGCTTCGTGCACGACACCGGGGTGCCGCCGCCGCTGCTGCCGCTCGACTGCTGCTGCAGCTTGCTCTCCAGCTGGCGGATCGAGTCGAGGTGCTGGTCCAGCTTGGCCTTCTCGGTCGACCCCAGGGTCGACTGCAGCCCGGTGATCTCCCCCATGATCATGTCGAGGATGCTCTTCCGGCGCGCCATCAGGCTGCTCATGGTGGTGCCGGTGGGCAGCGCGGCCCCGAACGCCGTCGTGAAGGCCGACATGGGCGAGCCGATGGTGGACATGCAGTTGCTGCTGTCCTTGCCGTTGTAGAACATGTTGCGGCCGCCGCCGGCGGTGGAGTCGGCGCCCAGGATGAACGCGCCGATGGGCGTCTGCACACCTGACGCGGCCAGCGAGTTCGCCACGAACTGATCGACGCTGATGATCGGCACCTGGCCGGTCTGCGCGTAGCCCAGGCCGGTCAAGCCGTCGGGCGCGCCGTGGCCATCGCCCGGGTTCAGGCTGGGGCAACCCTCGATCAGGATGACGTTCTGCTTGATGGCGGACAGGGGCGCCGTCATCGCGCTGAACGTGAACTTGTTCTCACCCGAGACGCCGGTGGGGCTCCACATGTCGGGGTTGGTGCCCATGGTGCAGAACAGCAGCAGCCGCTTGGCCTTGCCGGCCGCCTTGGCCTGTTTCTCGCCGTTCACCAGCGAGATGAAGGGGGCGAGCAGCAGGCCCGCACCCACGCTGCCGACGAACTTTCTACGATTCAGCAAGTACATGTCGTCGTCTCCCTACTTGTCCTGCACGCGGGTGGTGAAGTGGGGGGCATGAACGATGGCCGTCAACACGCTCTTCATCGAGTAGTTGCCGGCCTTCGCCGCGGTGCGGATGGAGTCATACGTGCAACCGTCCTCGTCCCAGGACGCGTCGCCGTAGGCGAAGTAAGCCCAGTAGCGGGCGTTGCAAGCCTTCACGTCGTCGCTGGTGGACAGGTACTGGCCTAGGCCCGTCAGGTCGGCGTTCGTCACGTCCATACCGGTCGTGCCGGCCTGCTTGATGACGTTGCTGGGATCGATGGCCACGCCATTTTGCGTGGTGCGGTGGCGCCCGAAGCCGTCGTAGGCCTCGAAGCCGAACCCGATCGGATCCATCAGCGTGTGGCAGCCCGGGCAGGGCGAGGTGGGATCGCTCGGGTGCACGTGCTGCTCGTACTGGGCGCGCGTGGTGGGCGTGGCCGTCGTGGGATCGCTCAACTTCGTGTTCAGGTTGGCGGGGGGCGGCGGCACGTCCTGGCACAGGATGCGGGTGCGCACCAGGTGGCCACGCTGGGTGGGGGACGAGATGTCCGGCCGCGAGTAACCGTTCAGGATGCTGGCGTGGGCCAGGATGCCGCGGTCGCGCGGCCCGCCCATGGGGTAGCTGACCTTGCTGAAGCTGCTGGCGCTCAGGCCGTTGGTGCTGATGCCGTAGAACTGCGCCAGCTCCTGGTTCAGGAACGAGTGGTCGGCGCTGAACAGGTCGCCCACCGTGCCGCCGTTGTTGAACGTGTCGACGATCAGGTTCGTCGTCTCGCTCATCATGTCGGCCCGTTGCGCGTCGGTCAGCATGTAGACCGTGTTGTCCTTGGCGTTCGTGTACAGCCGGTTGAGGCCCAGCCAGCCGCTGAAGAAGTTCATCAGCGCCGTCTGGGCGGCCGGGCCGCTGATCAACCGGTTCAGCTGGGTGTCGATCTGCGACTGCGTGGGCGGCGTGCTCCAGCTGTCGGCGGCCTGCATCAGCTGCGTGTCCGGCATGCTACCGGTCAGCAGGTACGACAGGCTGGTCGCCACCTCGTAAGGCGACAGCGGGAACTTGCCGCCGGAGGAGGTGCCCAGCTCACTCTTGTACAGGAAGTACGGAGACTGCAGCATGGCGCTGATGACCGCCTGGGCGCTGTCGGTGAACGAGGTGCCCAGCGCGAAGATCTTCTTGTAGGCGGTGACACGGTCGCTGGACAGCGGGCTGCGGAAGGCCAGCTTGCCGAACTGCTGGATGAACTTCGTCTGGCAGGCGTCGTCGGTGGTCTGGCAGGGGGTGAGCTTGGACAGCACGGACGAGCTGCCGGTGGCCCAGGTCGCGATCGCCTCGGCGTTGCTCTCCAGCTGGTCGGCGTTCAGGTCCTGCACCAGCAACGAGCCGGCGTCGACGCCGAAGCCCAGCACGGTGGGATCCTGAAACACGGTGGCGGTCGGCATGCTGCTGTCCTTGCCGAACAGATCGTTGATCGTGGCGGCGAACTCCGCGGCGCTGAGCCGGCGCAGCATGCGCGGGCCGGGGCTGTCCGTCATGCACTTTTGCTCGGCGGGCAGCGCCGACGGGGGCGCAGGAAGGGTGCTGGCGCTGCCACCCGAGCCCGACGTCGAGCCGCTGCTGCCGCCGGAGGACGAGCCCGATCCCGAACCGGAGCCGGTCGAACCGCCGGAGCTGGTCGAGCCGCTGCTGCTGCCGGAGCCGGAGCCGATGGAGCCGCCCGAGCCGGTGGTCGCCCCGGAGCCCTTGCTGCCGCCGGAGCCCTTGCTTCCGCCAGAGGCCGTGGCCTTGCTACCGCCAGAGCCGGAGGTGCCGACCTTGGCGCCACCGGAACCGGATGAGGGATTGCTGCCGCCGCCAGCGCCGGTGCCGTCGCCCGTCGCCCCTGGGTCGCTGACGCAGCCGACGGTGAGGACCAGAGCGGGGACCAGCAAGGCGTGGAGCAGGGGCCGGCGCAGGATGCTGCCCGGCCGCGCGCCGAGCGCACGGATCGAGGAAACAAGGGGGGAGTCTTGCTGCATGGCGGGCTGCCTCTTTCAGGAACAACGGCCGCCGGGGAGAATGCCCCGGGCGGGACAGAACTGGCTTTCCATCATTGTCGAGCTTCGTTCAGGGGACCCCATCACGCCCGAACCGCCCCCCGCCGCCCAGCTCCGCCAACTAATGTCGTGTCGAAGACTACTACAGCGATACACTCGGGCCACCCCAGTTGGGATCACAATTCGGTCGATTTCTTCGCCGAGTTGACCCGCCGGAAACAGGAAGATATGTAGGTGTTTCTCGGCCATGCGCCCCGTACTCGTCTCGCTGCCCTCCAAGGTCCTGTTTTTCATCGCGCTGGCGGCAGCGGCGGGGCTGTTCGCGCGCGACCTGGTGCGGAGGCGACGGGAGGGGTCCAGCCTGACCGCCAACCCGCTGCTGCTGGTGGCGGCCGCGCTGGCGCTGGTCCGGTTCTTCTCCCCGACGGCCAGCTTCGTTCCCGACAGCCAGACTTTCGGACAGCCCTGGCATCCGGTCCCCATCTACGCGTACGGCGTCATGCTGGGGACCTCGCTGATCCTCGGCTGGTTCCTGGCCATGCGGTTCGCCAAGCAGGACGGCATCCCCACCGACGACGCGGCCGCCATCTACATGTGGACCGCTGTGTGGTCCATCATCGGCTCACGCATCCTTTATGTACTGACGAACCTGTCCATCTTCGCCGCCGATCCCGTCGAGATCATCAAGATCAACAACGGCGGCCTGGTGGCTTACGGGGGCATGATCGGCGGCCTGCTGTGCAGCATCTACCAGTGCCGCAAGCGTCACATTCCCCTGTTGCAGTGGGCGGATGCCTCCGCCCCCTCCGTGGTCCTGGGCACCGGCATCACCCGGGTCGGTTGCCTGTTGTTCGGCTGCGACTTCGGGGCGCGGTCGGACGTCCCGTGGGCCATCCGCTTCCCCAAGGGAAGCCCGGCCTGGCACCGTCACGTCGATCTGTACGGGCTGCCTTCGGATGCGCTGAAGTCGTTCCCCGTCCACCCCACCCAGGTGTACGAGACGCTGGTGGGGCTGGGGCTGTTCGCGGTGCTGCTGCTGGTGCGGCGCTACCGCCGCTTCTCGGGCCAGGTGTTCGTCGCCTGGGTCATCGGTTACGGGGTGCTGCGGCCGCTGATCGAGATCGTGCGGGACGATGATCAGCGCGGGAACATCGGGCCGCTGTCCACCTCGCAGTTCATCGGCATCGCGTCGGTCCTGCTGGCGGTGGGGTTGCTGATTCACCTGATCCGCAGGGCCCGCCAGGACCCGGAGGGGATGCGCATGTGGCTGCACCCGGTGGTCGCCGGGGGCCCCCCTGACGCCGCGGCCGCCGGCAAGGTCCCTGCGCGCCGGCGCCGGCGACGATGACGGCGTCCCCGAAAGCGGCGCTGAGATTCGCGAGCGTTGGTGGTATAAGACCGATTTTTCAATCAGAAGTGAGGGACACCGATGAGTCTCAAGCGCAGTAACTCGAGTGGGAAGTCCTTCGGTGCCGCAGGGGACGCGGGCGGAAAAATCGACCGCCAAGAGCTGTTCGACGAGTTGAAGAGGCTGGCCGCGCTGGGTGAGCCGTTCACCGCCGTGACGGTGGCGCTGGCCGTGGGCGCCGGCGAGCCCCACGTCGCCAAAGCGCTGCTGGGTCTGGCCGCCGAGGGGTATCTCGAGCGGGCCGAAGGCGGGCGTTACCGCGCCACCGCCATGGTGGAGATGAATCAGGCCGAGTTCGTGAAGGCGTACGCGCGGGCTTCCAAGGTCGATTCGACCCGCCAGCGCGACCTGTCGGAGATCGGCCGGCTGAAGCAGAACAACGATGTGATGCGTCAGCGACTGCTGGTGGCCATCGCCGAGCGCGACCACTACCTGGCCGCCCTGCGGGCGCGCGGGATCGATCCCGGACCCGCCCCGCAGCCGGCTGCCGGGCCGCGCGCCGAGGCCGAGGCGGCGCCCGCCCCGTCCCCGGACGCTGACGCCTCCTCCGCCCAACCGGCGGCCACGCCGCCGGCCGAAGCGGACGCGGCCGAACCACGGAATTGACGTTCCCGGCGACGCCCGCCGCGCTGGCGCCATGGACGTGACGGTGGTCCGCCACGGCACGGCGGAGGACCGGGCGCCGACGGACGCCGCCCGCGCCCTGACGCCGGTGGGCCGCGCCGAGGCCGCGCGCGCCGCCGAGCGACTGGCGGCGCTGGAGCCGCGGGCCGACGCCATCGTGTCCAGCCCCTATCTGCGCGCGCTGCAGACCGCGGAGGCGCTGGCCGGTCCCCTGGGCCTGGCCGGCACCGTGGCGGTCGAAGAGGCGTTGGTCCCGGACGCCTCCCCCGGGGGGGTGCGCGACCTGCTGGTCCGTTACGCGAAACACCGGCACGTGGTCCTGGTGGCGCACGAGCCCATCCTCTCGGCCGCCTGTGCCCTGCTGACGGGGCAGCCCGTGGCCGGCTTGAGGCGGGCCGAGATCCTGTCGATGCGAAACAATGCGGGCTCCCCCGACGCCCGTCCCGGCCAGTTCTCGATCCGTTTTCGAGGCTGAACCGCAACCAACTTCGCAGGCGGCATCACAGTGGCTTCACACGGCAAGGAGCACGACAAGAGACGCATGGCGAGCGCCCACGACGACGACGACGACGGCGAAGCAGGACAGACCCGCATCCGCCCGGCGCCCGCCGACCCGGGACCGGCGGGACGCGATCGCGCCTATCTGATCGTGCTGGCGGGGATGAGCCGCGGCCAGATGTTCAAGCTGGACAAGGCGCGCGCCGTCATCGGCCGTGGAGGCGACGTGCAGATCCGTCTGTCCGACGAGGGCATCTCTCGCGAGCACGCCGTCATTCACCTGAGCTCCGATCGGGTGCTGGTCGAGGACCTGGGCTCGACGAACGGCACGTTTTGCAACGGCATGCGCGTCAGCAAGCGCGAGCTGGACGACGGCGACAAGATCATGCTGGGGTCGACGACGATCCTGAAGTTCACCTACCACGATCGCCTGGACGAGCAGTTTCAGCAGCAGATGTACGAGTCGGCGCTGCGCGACGGCCTGACGCGCGTCTACAACCGCAAGCACTTCGACAACCTGATCAGCAAGGAGTTCGCGTTCGCCTCGCGCCACGGCTCGCCGCTGGCGCTGCTGTTCATCGATCTGGACTTCTTCAAGAAGGTGAACGACACCTTCGGGCACCCGGCCGGCGACTTCGTGCTGTCGGAGGTGTCGGGCGTGCTGACCAGCGCCGTCCGGTCCGAGGACGTGGTGGCCCGCTTCGGCGGGGAGGAGTTCTGCGTGCTGTGCCGGGGCACCGACGCCACCGGCGCCCACGAGCTGGCCGAGCGCCTGCGGGTCGAGATCGAGCAGCGCCGGCTGGTCTACGGGACCAAGGTGATCCCCGTGACGATCAGCGTCGGCGTGGCGGCGATGCCCGACGCCAGCATGACCCAGTCCGTGGCGTTGCTGGCGGCGGCGGACAAGGCGCTGTACGAGGCCAAGCGCGCCGGCCGCAACCGCGTGGTGGTCGCGGCGCCGGGCGGCTGACCGGTTCGGGGGCGGCGCCGCCCAGGATTTCCAGCAACGCGGCCGCGCGTGCGTCGGCGCTGCCGGCGCTGCCAATCATGGTACGGTCTGCGGCGGTGCCGGGCTGTGTGTCCCGACGGTCAGAACAGGGGGCCTCTTGGGGGCCGAGACAGCGCGGGCGCGTTCGGCGCAGGCCCTAGGCGCGAACGGTTGGGCCGCGGTGTGCGGGAGCGCGGCTTGATGTCGATCGGCAGCATGGCGCGCCGGTCCGTGCGGGTGAAGCTGGCGGTGCTGCTGGTGGTGGCGTCGCTGTTGCCTCTGGGCCTGCTGGCCTGGCTGGACTTCACCTCGGCGCGCCGGCAATTCATGGCGGCGACGGAGGCGCTGCTGGCGGCCCGGGCGGACGAGCTGGTTCGTCGCGTGGACGGCTTCAACGAGAACTTCCGCGCCGCTTCCCAGCGGCTGGCCGCCTTGCCGGAGGTGTTGGCGGCCGCCTCGGGGCAGGGCGAACCGGCGCGCGCTGCCGCCCGCGCCGCGCTCACCGTCTGGCGGGGGAGCGATCCCACCGTTCGCGGCGCGGGGATCCTGTCGTCGGGCGGGGTGGTGACGATGGCCAGCGAGCCCGCGCTGGTGGGGCAGAATCTATCGCGGCGCCCCTGGGTGCGTGAAGCAACGCAGGGCCATCCGGTGATCTCGGACGTGTTCGTCGATGAAAGCGCGGGCGCGGGCGCGCCCACCATCGCCTATCTGACGCCCGTGCGTGGTCCTGGCGGTGCGGTCAGCGGCGTGGTGGTGCTGTGGATTCGCGCGGAAGCGCTGTGGCAGCTGATGAAGACGGCGAATGCCCAGGTGGGGCCGGGCAGCTACGGGGCCCTCGTCGACGGTCACGGCATCCGCATCGCCCACACCTTCAGCGAACGGGTGCTCTTCCATCCGGCCGCCGCCCTCGATGCGCAGACGCGACAGGCCTTGCTGGCCGAGCGCCGCTTCGGCGCCCGAACCGCCGCCTTGCTGGACGAGGTCTGGGCGTTTCCCGAGGCGTTCGAGCAAGTGAAATCCACGACTCCCCGGTCGGATGTGTTTCGGGGGTTTGGCCCCGTCAACGCGCAGTGGGACTACGTGGTGGCGCGCCGGGCGGCGACGGCGCCGTGGACCGTGTTCTATCTGTTGCCGCAGCCGGTGGTCGATGCGCAGATGGCGCAGCTGGCACGGGAAAAGTGGCTGTTCGCCTCGGGGATCCTGCTGGCCGCGCTGCTGGTGGGCAGCCTGCTGGGCCGACCGCTGGTGGCCCCCATCCGGGCCCTGGCGCGGGCCACCGAGGCCGTGGCGGCCGGCGATCTCACCGCGCGTGTCCCGGCGATGCCCGGTGGTGACGAGCTGGCCCGGCTGGGCCACGACTTCAACGCCATGGTGAATCAGCTGGAGGCGCACACCGCCACGGTGACCCGCAGCCGGCAGGAGCTGACGGAGAAGGTGACGGAGCGGACCGCCGAGTTGTTGCGCGTCACCAAGGCGCTGGAGGCGGAGGTCGACGAGCGAAGGCGCGCCCACGTGGAGCTGCAGGCGCGGGAGGGCGAGCTGCGCAGCGCCCTGGACAATGTGGCCCGGCACCAGGCCCGCCTCTCCGCGCTGTTCGAGTCCGGCCTCATCGGCGTGGTCGTGGGCACGTTCGACGGGCGCGTCCTCGAGATCAACGACGCCCTGCTGGACATGCTGGGATACACGCGGGACGAGATCGTGTCGGGGCGGATCTCCTGGACGGCGCTGACGCCGCCCGAGTGGCGCTCGCGCGATCAGGAGGCCGTGCAGGTCTTGCAGAGCCGAGGCGCCCTGCCGATCCGCGAGAAGCAGTATCTGCACAAGGATGGTCACCGCGTGCCTGTGATCGTCGGCACCGCGGTTCTCGGCGACCCGCCGGAAGCGATCTCGTTCGTCCTGGACGTCACCCAGAACAGGGAAGCGGCCACCGCCATCGCTCACCTGTCGCAGGCGCGAGCGTCCGAGGAGCGGTTCCGCGCCCTGCTGGAAGCGGCGCCCGACGGGGTGGTGATCACGGGCGGGCATGGCCAGATCGTCTACGTGAACGGGCAGACCGAGCGGCTGTTCGGTTACGGGCGCGCCGAGCTGGTCGGCCAGCCCATCGAGATCCTGGTCCCCGAACGGTTGCGGGCAGCCCACCCCGCCCACCGGCGCGAATACGGGAGAGAGCCACGGGTGCGGGCCATGGGCGCCAAACAAGAGCTGTATGGCCGGCGGCGCGACGGCAGCGAGGTCCCCATAGAGGTCAGCCTGAGCCCGTTGCAGGCCGAGGAATCCCTGGTCATCAGCACGGTTCGCGACATCACCGAGCGGCGGCAGGCCGACGAGCTGCGGTTTCGCCTGGCCGCCATGGTCGAATCGTCGGGCGACGCCATCATCGGCATGACCCTGGAGGGCCTGATCACCAGCTGGAACGAAGCGGCCACGCGCATCTTTGGCTATTCTCGCGACGAGATCGTCGGCCAGTCGGTCCTCACGCTGATCCCGCCGGAGCGGCAGCAGGAGGAGGTCGATATCCTGGACCGCCTCGCTCGTGGCGAACGCATCGAGCAGTTCGATACCGTCAGGCTTCGCAAGGACGGTCACCCCATGGACGTATCGCTGACCAGTTCACCGGTGCGCGATGGGCGGGGCCGCCTCATCGGAGCCTCGAAGATCGTGCGGGACACCACCGAGCGCCGCCGGGCCCAGACCGCCCTGGCGCAGGCGCGGGATCAGGCCGAGGCGGCCAGCCGCGAGCTGGAGGCGTTCAGCTATTCGGTGGCGCACGACCTGCGCGCCCCCCTGCGGGCCATGAACGGGTTCGCCCACCTCTTGTTGCAGTCTCACGGCGACAAACTGGACGCCGACAGTCAGGACTGGCTGCAAGAGATCGTACTCAACGCCAAGAAGATGGCCGAGCTGATAGATGCGCTGCTGTCACTGGCTCGCGTCACCCGCAGCGAAGTCAGGACCGAGTCGGTGGATCTGTCCGCCCTGGCTCGCGACGTGGTCGCCGACCTGCGCAAGGAAGATCCCGGACGCCAGGTCGAGATCCACGTCGAGGAGGGGCTGAGGGCGGACGCGGACCCCCGCCTGCTGCGGGCGTTGCTGGACAATCTGCTGGGCAACGCCTGGAAGTTCACGGGCCGTGTGGCGCGGGCCCACATCGAATTCCGTGCCCTGCCAGGCCAGGCGGCGCCGACCTTCTTCGTGCGCGACGACGGCGCCGGATTCGACATGAAGTACGGCGACAAGCTGTTCGCGCCGTTCCAAAGACTGCACAGCGGCGCCGAGTTTGGCGGCACCGGGATCGGCCTGGCCACCGCCCAGCGCATCGTGCGGCGTCACGGCGGACGCATCTGGGCTGAAGGCGCCATGGGGCAGGGCGCCACCTTCTATTTCACGTTGCCGTCGCGAGGGGCGAGCCTGACATGAGCAAGACGATTCTCCTGGTCGAAGACAACGCCAGCGACGAGAAGCTGACCCTGCTGGCTTTCAAGAACTGCGGCGTCACCAACGAGGTGTTCGTGGTGCGCGACGGAGCGGCGGCGCTGCATTACCTGTTCGCAGAGGGGGAGTTCGTCCAACGGGCCGGCGAGCCACCGCCCACCGTGGTGCTGCTTGACCTGAAGCTGCCGAAGATCGACGGCCTGGAGGTGTTGCGCCGCATCCGCGCCGACGCGCGCACGAAGCTGCTGCCGGTGATCATCCTGACTTCGTCGCGAGAGGAAGAGGACATCCTGCGCGGCTACGCCCTGGGCGCCAACGCGTACGTGCGGAAGCCCGTCGAGTTCACGGAGTTCATCCAGGCCGCGAAGGCGCTGGGGCTGTTCTGGTTGCTCCTCAACGAATCACCGCCCCGCTGGCCCAGCCCGTCATGAGCACCGAGCCGCTGCGGCTGCTGGCCACGAAGGTCCGGGCGGTGCTCGACGATGCGCCTCACAACGACGCATGAAGCGGCTCACGCGGCGGGCGGGGCGTCCAGCGCTGTGGCCAGCTTGGGCGCGCGGCCCAGCGGGGTGAGCCCCAGGGCCAGCCAGGCCCCTAGCGCCAGGCCCAGCGCGCCGGCGAAGTAGGGGGCCGAGGCGGCGATGGTCTGATAGAGCAGGCCGCCCAGCGCCGGGCCCAGGACCCGCGCCAGGGCGGACAGCGACTGCAGCGTGCCCAGGGTCAGGCCCTGGATGTCGCTGCCGGCGCGCCGCGAAACGTAGGAGGACACGCTGGGGGTGGCCAGTCCGCTGCCCGCCGCGATCAGCATGCACGCGGCCACCAGCACCGCGTAGGACAGCGCCGGGATGCGCGGCGACAGGCCCAGCGCCGCGAAGCCCAGCGTCTGGATGATCAGCCCCGCCGACAGCAAGCGCACCTCGCCGAAGCGCCGCGTGAGCCTGCCGATCAGTCCCCCCTGCACGATGGCGGCGATGATCCCCACGAACCCGAACAGGCCGCCGGTCGCGGCGTCGGTCATGTGGAACGCGTCGTCGGTGAACAGGCGAAACGTCTGCTCCATGCCGGCGAACCAGAACACGACCAGGAAGTTGATGGTCAGGGCGCGGCCCACGTCGGGCGCCGCCAGCGCCCTGCGGAAGGCCCCCAGGTCGAAGGGCGAGGCCCGATGACTGCGGACCTTGCCCCGCCGCTCGGCGGGCAGCGACTCGGGCAGCGTCACGGTGGCCAGCACCAGGTTGATCAGCGACAGGCCCGCGGCGGCGAAGGCCGGCAGCGCGCCCGGGCGGCCGTACAGGGGCAGGCGGGCCAGCTCGCCGCCGAAGAAAGGACCGAAGATGAACCCCAGGCCGAACGCCAGACCGATCAGGCCCATGCCCCGCGCCCGCCCCTCGGGCGGCGTGACGTCCGCGATGTAGGCCTGCGCGACGGCGATGTTCGCCGTCGCGGCGCCGGTGAAGATGCGGGCGGCGAACAGCAGCACCAGCGTGTTGGTGAAGCCCAGCAGGACCATGCCGGCCGCGGTCGCCGCGATGCTGATCAGCAGGATGGGCCGGCGGCCCACCCGGTCCGACAGCCTGCCCCACACCGGGACCAGCAGGAACTGCATCAGCGAGTAAACGGAGCCGGTCAGTGACGCCACCAGGTCGGTGGCGCCCAGATGGCGGGCCACCCCCGGCAGGAACGGGATCACCATCCCGAAGCCCAGCAGGTCGATGAAGACGGTCAGGAAGATCGTGCCGAGGGAGGCTTTGCGCATCGAATCAGGGAGAGCAGCGGATGGGTGCCGAGGTTTGCACGAGGTGACGGACCCACCAGTCTCCGGTGGCGCGGCGCTGGTCGGCGGTGGTGAAACGATAGTCCCAAAACGCCAGACGTACAGACCGAATGTCGGCGGGCGGCGCGCTGGTGAACAGGGCGGCGACCGCCCCCGGGTCCTCGCACAGGTGGCCCAGCAGCCCGGAGACGTAGCCGGGCTGCCGGCGCGCGAACGACAGGCCGTAGAACCACAGCAGAAAGTCCACGCGGGGCTGATGCGGCGCCACGAACGGCGGCGGTCGGTCGACGGGCCCTGGCTTGTACTTGAACACCAGCGCCGTCCAGGTGTCGCTGTCGCCCGCCTGGACCTGGAACTCGGGCTCGATGCGCTCGCGGGTGACGGCGGCGAACAGATGATAGGTGTTGATCAGGCGGTAAGTCTCCGCGATCTCGACGATGGGGAGCAGCGCCTCGGGCTGTGCCCCAGCAGGGCCGAAGATAAACAGCGCGTCGATCACCGAGATGGCGGTCCACGTCGCAACGCCCAGCCAGCCCAGGACCTGCCGGAGGCGCGGGCGAAGCAGCGGCGGGCGCTGCCGCGTCCGGAGCGGCGGAACAGGTCGTGCGGCTTCAGCGCGGGCAGCCGCGCGGCCAACCACTGCTTCGCGCGCGCCACGTCGCCCTCGTCGAGCAGGAATACGTGCAAGCAGACCGACAGGTGACAGAAGAACCCGTAGTTCGCGGTGGCGGCGTTGACGACCTGGAAGCCGGTGAACAGGGACGCGGCCGCCAGCCGGGCGCGGCGCGCCAGCTGGGCCCGCGACGCCAGCGTCGGCACGAAGATGGCGAAGGGAACCAGCAGCTCCAGCACCAGGGTGGCCCGGCTCTCGAAGTGGTGCCAGGCCGCCGGCAAGTGGTGGGCGTACCAGGCCAGCCGCGTCGGCAGCGGCGCGGTCTCGTAGTAGTAGGTCATCGCGCTGCCGTCGCGCCAATCGCCAAGGGGCGACTGCCACTTGGCCAGACCGGACTCGAAGTACAGCTTGAAGACCAACGCGCGGAACAGGAAGTGGACCAGGGGCGCGGGACGGTCGGCGGGGAGAAAAGCCGCCAGAAAGGCCGCCTCCAGCAGCAGGTTGTCCCACTGGAACGTCAGCAACGAGCGGCAGGCCAGCGCGTACCCGAGATACAACGCCACCTGCAGCGCCGCGCAGGCGCGCGGCAGCAGGCCCGCCAGGGCCAGGAGGGCGAGCGCCACGCCGGCCACCACGCCCGCCAGCAGCAGGCCGTCACTGGGGTGGATGATCAGGAAGCTGGGGAAGGCATGGAACGACAGCACGCCCTCGGCCCGTGCGGCGTCCACGAAGTCGCGCAGCGGCAGCAAGCCGCTGCTGCCGATCAGCAGGCGCACCTGCACGCCCAGCGACAACCAGGCGTCCAGGAACACCAGCGCCAGCAGCCGGTGAAACAGGGAGGCCACCGCCGGCCCGGAGGCGGGGCGCCACCTTGCCAGAAAGACGGCGAGCGACGAAGGCGACGGGGCCGTTCCGACGAGAGCAGAGTCAGGGGCAGGGGCGCCCGGGCCGCGGCTCTCCTCGGTCGCCGCCCCGGTCATGGCGCGAACGCGCGACCTGCCCGGGCCAGAAAGGCCCGCGTCTCCGCCACGGCCTCGGGCGCGCGGGCCGCCGCGCCGCCGGGAAAGGTATCGTTGCTGCCGGCCAGCACCTCCACGCAGGCGCGCGCGCTGTCGGTCAGGGCATCCAGGTCGTATCCGCCCTCCAGCACCAGGACCAGCTTGCCGCCCGGCGCCACGTCGCGCACCGCCGTGCACATCGCCGCGAAGCCCCGCTCGGTGACCCGCATCTCGGCCAGGGGATCGCGCGCGTGCGCGTCGAAGCCGGCCGAGACGATCACCAGGTCGGGGCGAAAGCGCTGCAGCGCCGGCAGGAACAGGTCCTGGAAGACGGCGCCGTAGTCGGCGTCGGCCTGCTCCGCTGGCAGCGCGCAGTTGATCGTGTACCCCAGCCCCGGCCCGCGTCCGATCTCGTTCGGAGCGCCCGTGCCCGGGTAGAAAGGAAACTGGTGGCTCGAGAGAAACAGCACGTCGCTGCGCTGCTCGAACAGGTGCTGGGTCCCGTTGCCGTGGTGAACGTCCCAGTCCACGATGGCGACCCGTTCCGCGCCCAGCCGGCGGGCGGCCTGGGCGGCGACCGCCGCGTTGTTGATCAGGCAGAACCCCATGGCCGCCGCCGCCTCGGCGTGGTGACCGGGGGGCCGCACCAGGGCAAAGGCGTTCCTGGCCCGGCCCGCCCACACCTCCTCGACCGCCACCACGGCGGCACCAGCGGCGCGCACCGCGGCCTGCCAGCTGCCGGGTGACACGGGCGTGTCGGGATCCAGCAGCGCGTCGTGCCCGTCCAGGGCGGCCAGGTTGTCGACGTGCACGGCGCTGTGGACCGCGATCAGCTCGTCGCGGGTGGCGGCCCGCGGCTCCAGCCAGGTCGTGCCCTCGACGGGATCGTGGCGCAGACCGCGCACGATGCGCCGCAGGCGCTCCGCCGTCTCGGGGTGACCGGGCCCCGTGTCGTGGGCGAGAAAAGCGGGATCCGTGATCAGCAAAGTGGGGGGAGGCGCTGGCGCGGTCATCGCTAGTGCACCGCTCTCGAAACAGAGTCGACGCGGAGGCCGACAAGCCGCGCCGGACGCGAGGCGCGACGACGAGGCATACCCGCAGGTATGGTGAGGAGGAGCGACGAAGCGGCCGGCGCGGATCGTCGGCCGAACGTGACTTCATTTCGAGAGCGGTGCACTAGGTGCTGCCTTTCTGGTCCTCGTCCGGGGCGGCGAGCGTGAAGGTGAACAGGGCGCCGCCTCCCGCCGCGTCAGTAATCTGGATCGCGGCGCCGTGATCCGCGACGATCTCGCGCACGAAGGCCAGGCCCAGGCCCGTCCCCTTCTCGCGGGTCGTGAAGAAGGGCGTGAAGATCTTCTCGCGCAGCTCGCCGGGAACGCCGGCGCCGTCGTCCTCCACCTGGACCTGGACCCGCGCGCCTTCGCGCCGGCCGCGCAGGGTCACGGTGCCGGCGCCCGGATGCCGGCGCTGGGCCGCCGCCACGGCGTTGCGCCCCAGGTTCAGCAGGGCGCGCCGCAGCTGACCGGCGTCGGCGCGCACCCGCAGGTCGGCGGGGCAGGCCACCCTGACCGCCACGCCGCCCTCCGTCACCAGCTCGCGCACCTCGTCCAGCAGGTCGAACAGCCGGACCGGCGCCAGGTCGGGCGCCGGCCGCCGCGCGTAGTCGAGGAACTCCGTCACGACCACCTTCAGATAATTGATCTCGCGTTCGATCCGTTTCACCTCTTCCAGGCGCTCCGGCCGATCTTGCAAGGCCTCGCGCAGCAGGCCGGCGTACAGCTCGAGACCGCCCAGGGGGTTCCGCACCTCGTGCGCGATGCCCGCCAGCATCATCTGCATGCGCTCGTCACGCGCCTTCAGCGCGGCCCGCATCTGATCGATGGTCAGGGCCAGGAAGCCCACCTCGTCGCGCGTCTCCACGGGCACGGCGCGGTCCAGCTCACCGCGGCCGATCCGTTCGGCGGCGGCCGCCAGGCGCACCACGGGCTGGCTGATCCGGCGCGCCAGCACCACGGTCAGCGCCAGCACCGCCACCAGCGCCAGCGTGCCCGCCAGCAGCAGCCGCCGCCGGAAGGCCGCCAGGGGGATCAGGTAGTCGGCGTTGGCCTCGACCACCGCGAACCCGCGGATCTTGTCGCCGTCCTGGGCGCCGTCCAGGATGGCGGCGTAGCCCCGCTTGTAGGGCACCCCATCGTGACCGATGAACAGCGGCGACGCCGTGGGCTGACCGGCCGCCGCTCGCGCGAGCTCCAGTCGATCGGCGCCCAGCTCGTGGGCGCTGGCGCCCGGAGCGATGCGGCCCGCGGTGTCGACGCTGGCGATCAGGTCGGTGGCCCTGCCGTGGTCTGGGCCCGCCGCTGGCCGGGGCGACACCAGCAGGATGCGGCGGACGTCGAAGCGCGTGCGCGCCGTGGCCAGGCGCCGCTCCACGTTCCGCAGCGTCAGCGAGGCCCCGTCCTCCGCCGCCAGCGCCGTCATCTGCTCGGGCAGGATCATGCCGGCGGTGCCCGCCGCCGCCAGCGCCAGGCGGCGCCCCAGCTCGTCCTCCAGCACCCGCCGGGCCACCTCGTGCGCCAGCAGGCCGAACGCCGTGAGGGCCAGCAACGTGGGCGCCAGCGTGCCCCACAACAGCCGCGCCAGCAATCGTCGCGGGGGCGCCTGTCGCATCGCCGCCAGTCTATGCCGGGACGGTCCCGGGTGGTGCGATCCGGCCTGCGGTCCGGGACGAAACGGGCCGGGCGGCATCCCATGATAGCTTTGCCAGCGCCGGAACCGATGTCTGTCACGCGCAGGCGCTTCCTGTCCGCCGTCCCGTCTGGGCTGGTGGGCGGTGGCGCGCTGCTGGCGGGGTGTGGGCGGGCCTCCTCCGCGTCTCCCCCCGGGTCGCCGTCCGCCTCGCCGCTGGTCCCGTCTGCCAGGAGCTCCGTCATGACCGATACCGCCACCGCGCCCCGCATGCCCGTCCTGTTCATCGGCCACGGCTCGCCGATGAACGCCATCGAGGACAACACCTGGAGCCAGGGATTCAAGGCGCTGGCCGGGTTGCTGCCCTCGCCGAAGGCGGTGCTGTGCGTGTCGGCGCACTGGTATGTGGCCGGCACCTTCCTGACCGGGAACGAGCATCCGAAGACCATCCACGACTTCGGTGGCTTTCCGGACGAGCTGTTCGCGATGCAGTACCCGGCGCCCGGCGACACGGCGCTGGCCGAGCGCGTGGTGAAGCTGCTGGGGCCTGGGCGCGCCAGCGTGCGGCTGGACTGGGGGCTGGACCACGGGACCTGGTCGGTGCTGCACCACCTGCGGCCGAAGGCCGACGTCCCGGTCGTGCAGCTGAGCATCGATGGACGGATGCCCGCCGCCGGTCACCTGGAGCTGGGCCGGGCCCTGGCGCCGCTGCGTGACGAGGGTGTGCTGATCATCGGCAGCGGCAACCTGACCCACAACCTGCGCTATGCCATGTCGCACGCCTTCTCGGGCGACGTGGCGACCCCGCCGTGGGCGGCCTCGTTCGACGCCGACGTGACCAAAGCGATCGGCCAGCGCGATGGCAAGTTCCTGGCGCAGGTCGTCTCGACGGAGGCCGGGCGCATGTCGCACCCCACGCCCGATCACTATTTTCCGCTGCTCTACGCGGCGGGGGCCGCCGGCGACCACGACCGGATCACCTTCCCCATCACCGGCTTCGATCTCGGCTCGCTGTCGATGCGCTCCATCGTCTGGACGTAGCGGGGCACGGGCCAGGCCGATAAACGAAAGGCGCGGCTTTCGCCGCGCCTTTTGCGTTGCCGAGCAGGGCAGGGGGGCTGGGCCCACCCGGCCGCGCGATTACCGCTTCGAGAACTGGAAGCGGGCGCGGGCGCCACGCTGACCGTACTTCTTGCGCTCCTTGGCCCGCGCGTCACGGGTCAGGTAGCCAGCCTTCTTCAGGGGCGGGCGGAAGGCGGGGTCGATGCGCGTCAGGGCGCGCGAGATGCCGTGGCGGATGGCGTCCGCCTGGCCCGACAGGCCGCCGCCAGAGACGTTCACGAAGATGTCGAAGCGGCTGGTGGTCTCGGTCAGCTCCAGCGCCTGGCGGAACACCATGCGGGACGTCTCGCGGCCGAAGTACTCCTCCAGCGAGCGCGTGTTGATCTCGACCTTGCCGTTGCCCGGCTGCAACCAGACGCGAGCAACCGCGTGCTTGCGTCGGCCGGTGGCATAGGTGGCTTTGTGCTGATCGGGCATCGCGGGGGCTCCTTTAGAACTTCCGGGCTATTAGAACTTCAGAACTTGCGGCTCTTGGGCCGAGTGCGGATGGGCGGCGCCGGCGTACACCTTCAGCTTCTTGTAGATGCGGCGGCCCAGCGGACCCTTCGGCAACATGCCCCACACCGCACGCTTCACCAGATCGCCAGGGTGGCGCTTGTTCAGCTCCGCCGCGGTCTGCGTGCGCAAGCCGCCCGGGAACAGCGAGTGGTCGCGATACAGCTTCGTGTTCCACTTGTCCTTCGACAGCTTGACCTTGTCGGCGTTCACGACGATCACGAAGTCACCGGCGTCCTCGTGCTGCGTGAACGTCGGGCGGTGCTTTCCACGCAGCACATCGGCGATCTTGGTGGCGGCGCGGCCCAGGGTCTGACCCTCGAGGTCGGCCACGAACCAGCCATGTTCGGCGTTGGCCTTGGCCTGAAAAGTACTGCGGCTTCGTGCTGTGGCGGGCATGGGAGGCGGGTTATTAACCCAGCCGGCGAGCCTTGTCAACGACCGAGAAGGGCGCAGCAGGCGAGGGGGGGCCCACAGCCTGCCGGCGGCCCCAACGCGCGGGGACGACCGTAGCACGAACCTGGGTGGGGGACCCGCCGCCCGGCGCGCGCGCTGCGCTACAGCCCCGGAGATTGACTGAACGTCAGTTCAGGTTCAAGATGCGGCGATGCGGCCGGTACCGATCGCCAATCCTCCGAACCCCTGGGCCAGCACGGCGGTCGAGTACCTGGAGGCCCCGCCTCAGACGAAGCTGGAGATCTACGAGGACGGCACCCGGTCCATCCTGGCCAAGAACGACAGCCCGGACGTCGGCTTCGACTACAGCGTCAACCCGTACCGCGGGTGCGTCCACGCCTGCGCGTATTGCTATGCGCGGCCCGGTCATGAATATCTGAGCTTCGGTGCCGGCACCGACTTCGATCGCAAGATCATGGTGAAGATGCGCGCGGCGGAGCTGTTGCGCGAGGCCTTCCGCAAGAAGAGCTGGAAGAAGGAGCTGGTGGTGTTCAGCGGCGTCACCGACTGCTACCAGCCCATCGAAGCCTCGTACCGGTTGACCCGCGCCTGCCTGCAGGTGTGCGTCGAGGCGGCCAACCCCGTCGGCATCATCACCAAGGCGCCCTTGATCGAACGCGACATCGACGTCCTCCAGCAGCTGGCCAGGGTGGCGTCGGTGCATGTCACGGTCAGCGTGCCATTCTGGGACGAAGAGAAGGCGCGCGCCGTCGAACCCTATGTGGCGACGCCGGCCCGTCGCATGCGGACCGTGAAGCGGCTGGCGGAGGCCGGTATCTCGGTGGGGGTCAACGTGGCGCCCATCATCCCCGGCCTGAACGACGAGGAGATTCCGCGGATCCTGACCGCGGCGCGCGAGGCGGGCGCCACCCACGCCGGATGCGTGTTGCTGCGCCTGCCCGGTCCGGTGGCGCAGGTGTTCGAGGAGCGCATGCGCGCCGCCATGCCTCTTCGCGTCGAGCGCATCCTTCACCGGGTCCGTGAGACCCGGGGTGGCGCGCTGTACGACGCGCGCTTCGGTGCACGCGGGCGCGGCGAAGGACCTTACGCCGCGGCGATTCAGCGGCTGTTCACCGCCACGGCGGCCCGGCTGGGACTGCGGACGCCGCATTCGAGCGCGCCCGCCGCCGATCGGACGGCGATGCTGGGCGCGGCGCGCTGACGGCTTCAGCGCCTGCGGCCGTCAGGGACGCCGCGTGGTGTCCCGTGCTCTCGGCGCTTCGCCAGGCGGGCCCCCGCGCGCCTCTCACCTTCCATCGACGCTGTGAGCGCGCGGCGGCCCGCAATCTTTCGGCGCCGGCCGTCCGCCGGTCTGGGTTACACTGTCTCCGCGCCGATGAGTGGAACGGAGAGGGGCGGCGACGGCGACCATGACCGCGCCGGTCCCGGCGCCTGGAACGCCCAGCGCGTCGAGACCCTGGGCGCCGCGCTGCTGACGGCCGCGAACACCGCGCGCATCGGCCTGGCCATCGTCCGCGTCGAGACACCCGAGCCGCGCATCGTGTACATGAGCGATGTCGGGATCGAGATCCTCGGCCATCCTCGCGAGAAGCTGGTGGGCGGACTGGCGCGCGCCTTCCTGACCCCCGAGGAGCAGGCGTTGCGGCGGCCCGCCGCCGGGAGCGCGCCGGCGCCGAGCCGCTCGAGCCGAACCATCGAGTCGGCCGTGGTCACCGGCGACGGGCGGCACGTCCCCGTCGAGGTGACCCTGGCGCCCATCGTTCTGGACGGCGAATCGATCATCGTCATCTTCTTCCGTGACATCACCCAGCGGCGGGCGGCGCTGGAGTCCGTGCGCCGCTCGCAGGAGCGGTTTCGCCTGCTGTTCGAGCTGGCGCCCGACGCGGTGTGGGTCAACGACGGCACGCGGCTGGTCTACGTGAACCCCGGGGCCGTGAAGATGCTCGGCTACGACACGGTCGAGGAGGTGCTGGCGATCGATCCCCGCCTCATCGTGCACCCCGACGATCACGAGGCGATGACCTCGCGCACGCGCGAGATGATGCGCACCGGGCAGCCGTTGCCCTCCTACGAGTACCGCACCTGCCGCAAGGACGGCACCGTGCTGGTGACGGACGTGCAGTCCATGCCCATCGAGTGGGACGGGCACAAGGCGCTGCTGGGCGTGGCGCGCGACGTGACGGCGCGCAAGGAGATGGAGGCGCGGCTGGCGCGCTCCGAGCGGCTGGCAGCCCTGGGCACGCTGCTGGCCGGCATCGTGCACGAGCTGAACAACCCGCTCGCCTACACGCTGCTGGGCATCGACCAGGCCCTGGCCCAGGTGGAGCGGCTGCCATTTTCGCCGGAGGTGGCGTCGCTGTCCGAGTTGCTGCGCGAGGTGCGCGGCGGCACCCAGCGCGTGGCCTCGATCGTGGGCCAGCTGCGCTCGACGTCGCAGCCCGACGCCACGGACCGCGACGCCGTCGATCTGCGCGAGGTCATCCACAGCGCCCTGCGCGTGGCGGGGAACGAGATCCGTCACCGGGCCCGCCTGATCAGCGAGCTGGCCGAGGTGCCGCGCGTCAGCGGCAGCGCGGCGCGCCTGGAGCAGGTCGTCCTGAACCTGCTGGTGAACGCCGCACAATCGTTCGTGGCGGCCAGCCCCGACAACGAGATCCGCCTGCGGCTGCAGCCGGGCCCGGGCGAGACCGTGGTCGTCGAGGTGATCGACAACGGCGCCGGCATCCCCGCCGAGGTCCTGCCGCGCATCTTCGACCCGTTCTTCACCACCAAGGCGGTGGGGGTCGGCATGGGACTGGGGCTGTCGATCTGCCACAACATCGTGACCGCCCATGGCGGAACGCTGGACGTGCACAGCACGCCGGGGCGGGGCAGCCGCTTTCGCCTGACGCTGCCGGTGCGGCCGCCCGGGCAGGCCGTGCCGGCGTCGGCGGCTCCCGCGGCGACGGCGCCTGCGTCGCGGCGTCGCCGTCGCGTGCTGATCGTCGATGACGAGGCGCCGCTGGCGGCCATGCTGGGCCGCATGCTGGAGGACGACTACGATCTCCAGGTGACCTCCAGCGCCCAGAAGGCCCTGGAGCTGCTGCGCGGGGGCGTTTCCACCTTCGACATCGTGCTGTGCGATCTGATGATGCCCGAGATGAACGGCATGGACTTCTACCGGGCCGTCGCCGAGCGGCAGCCCGAGCTTTCCGAGCGCTTCATCTTCATGACGGGCGGCGCGTTCACCCCCTGGGCCGCCGACTTCCTGGCCAGCAGCCGCCGCCCTTGCCTGGAGAAGCCCTTCGACTACCGCACCCTGCGCGCTCTTCTGGAGAAGTTCTGAGGCGGCGCCACCGGGTCATCCGCCGGCGGCCCACCGGCTTGGCGCGGTCGAGGGGCGGCTCCGGCCGCCGGCCAGGTCAGGCTCGCGGCTGAAGCAGCAGCAGATGAACGGACAGGCCGCCGTGGAACAGGCGGTGGCTGGCCGTGACGGGCACCCGGAACGCCGAAGCCAGGCGCACGTCCGGCACCACCACCGCCGCGCGCCAGCCAGCGAACCGGCTGCGCAGGACGGCGCCCATCTCCCGGTACAGGGCCGGCAGGTCGCGGCGCGCGCCCAGCCGGGCGCCGTAGGGCGGGTTCGCCACGAACAGGCCGGCCGGCCCGGGCGCCGTCACGTCGCCGAGCGAACGCTGCTCGAACAGCACGTGCGCGGCGACACCGGCCCGTTCGGCGTTCGCGCGCGAGATGGCGACCGCTTCGCTGCTGCGATCCGAGGCCACGATGGGGGCTGTCAGGATGTCGCGGCGGGCGGCCTCGGCCCGCTCCCGCAACGCCGTCCAGCTCTCCTGGCCCACGTCGTGAAAGCCAGGCCAACGCTCGAACGCAAACGCGCGCCCGCGGCCGGGCAGCAGGCCCAGCGCGGCGGTGGCCGCCTCGATTGGGATCGTTCCCGCGCCGCACATGGGATCCAGCAGCGCCTCGCCGGGCGCCCAGCCGGCCAGCTCCAGCAGCGTCGCCGCCAGCGTCTCGCGCAGCGGCGCCTCTCCGGCTGCCGTGCGCCAGCCCCGTCGGTTCAACCGGTCGCCCGAGCTGTCCACGCTGATCGTCCACAGGTCGTCGATGCCGCGCACCAGGACCAGCGGCGGCGCGCCGGGCGCATCATCGCTGGCCGCGGACGGCGCGCTCGCTTTTTCCGGCGGCCGGCCCGTGCGATCGCCGATCGCCGCCCGCACCGTCTCGTCAATCGCCCCCGTGTGATAAAGGCGGCAGTGGGAGGCGGTCGCGCTCACCCGCACGGGGACGTCGGGCGGCAGCACCTGTTCCCAGGGCAGGCGCGCCAGCTGGTGGCGCAGCTTGCCGAATTCGCGCGCCCGCGCCTGGCCCAGGCGCAGCACCAGCCGCGTGGGAATGCGCAGCGCCAGGTTGGCGTGCATGCCCAGCGCCAGCGGCCCCTTCAGCTCCAGCCCACCAGGCACCACCGTCACCTCGCTGCCCAGAACGCGACGCGCTTCCTGGGCCGACGCCTGTTCGGCGCCGGGGGTGACGACCGCGAACCAGTCGAGCGTGCCGCCCAGCTTCAGCGTCCCGGGCGCGGGCCGCCGCGCCGGGGCGGGGCGGGCGGGACGCTTTTCGCCCGGCTGGGGCAGCTTCTGGGAGCGCCCCGCGAAGGCCAGATGCGCCAGCAGCTCGATCGTTCCCTCGCCGCCGGCCACGGGTGAATCGGCCTGTGCGACGACGCGGAACCCCAGCCCCTCCGCCTTGGCGGCGAACCGCTGCAGGGCCAGCGCGCGCGTCTGAGGATCATTGATGTCGCGGCCGCGCAGGAGGGCGTCCGGCAGCTCGAACTGCGGCTTCACCAGGACCACGCCCTGCGCCCCGTCGCGCAGGCGAAACGCCAACCCCCGCAGCATGCTGCGGGCCGCGACGAAGCTGACGTCCACCGTGAAGAAGCTGAAAGGCCCAGGGGCCGTCCCCAGCGCCAGCGTCTTCCAGTCGGTGTCCTCGAGCAGGGTCACCCGCGGGTCCTCGCGCAGGCGCGGGTGCAGCTGCCCGTGCCCCACGTCCACGGCCGTCACCCGCGCGGCGCCCCGCTCCAGCAGCACCTGCGTGAAGCCGCCCGTCGACGCGCCCACGTCGACCGCCAGCGCGCCCCGCACGGCGCTGTCCAGCCCGAAGCGGTCCAGCGCGGCCGCCAGCTTCAGCCCGGCGCGCCCGACCAGGTCGGGCTGGGCGTTCTTCGTTTCGGAGGTGACGGGGCGGGGCTGGCGGGGCACGGCGCCGACACACTAGTGCACCGCCGTCGAAATAGCGTCACGTTCGACCGACGATCCGGGCCGGCCGCGGCTTCGTTGCTCCTCCTCACCATACCTACGGGTATGCCTCGTCGTCGCGCCTCGCGTCCGGCCCGGCTTGTCGGTCTCGGCGTTGACGCTATTTCGACGCCCGGTGCACTAGCGTAGCGGCCGCGCAAACGGCGAAGGCCGACCTCCTCGCGGCGGCCGGCCCTCGCGTCGTCGATCTTAGGGGGTCAGGGCAGGGTCAGGGCGTTCGTCAGGTCGCCCATGGCCACGCCACCGTTGGCCACCAGCGCCTGATCGCGCGCCGCGATGCCCGGCAGCGGCGCCAGACCGAACCGCTTCTCGATCAGGCGGATGGTGGAGGCGCTGTCGTACTGCGTGTGATCGACCGTGCCCGCCTTGGCGTACGGCGACACGATCAGGGCCGGGATGCGCGAACCAGGCCCCACCAGATCGCCCTGGGGCGGCGCCACGTGATCCCACTGGCCGCCGTACTCGTCATAGGTGATCACGATGACCATGTGGGCCCACTGGGGCCCGGCCTGCAGCTTGGCCACCAGGTCGGCGATGTGATTGTCGCCGTCCTCCGCGTTCGCGTAGCCCGGGTGCTGGTTGAGGTTGCCGGTCGGTTTGTACCAGGCGACCGGCGGCAGGGTGCCCGCCTGGATGTCCGCCAGCATGTCGGTGAAGTCCTTCAGGTGGGTGGAACGCGCGTCGGGGTGCGTGGCCGGATCGAAGGCGGCGTAGAAGTTGTACGGCTGGTGGTGGGGCTGGAAGTCGGGATCCCCGCGCGGCGTGGAGGGCGCGTAGATGACGGCGTGGGTCGAGCCGGCGGGCGCCTGGCCATCGGCGGTGGCGGCGTTCCAGTCGGTCGCGTACCAGGCCCACGCCACGCCCGCGGCGGTCAGCTGATCGCCCACCGTCACCTGCGTCTGGGGCGGCAGCGTCGAGCTGCTGGCCGGATCGGCGTAGCGCAGGTCGGTGGCGTTTGCGGCCGGGAAGTTGCCGCTGGGCTGGTAGGGCGGCTGCAGCGTGTTGACGCCCCGGTAGCCGTCACCGGGCCCGAAGTAGTCGAGGGGAGCGATGGCGCCCGTCCTGAACATGGGAGGGCCGTCCAGCGCCGAGGCGGGCGAGGTGGCGGCCGTGGCCAGCTGCGGGACCCCCTTCGCGTTCGGCGCGCCCAGCACGTTGAGCGAAGGGCTGGCGGCCGTCACCCACTCGGTCGGCGCGTTCGGCGCGCACGCGCAGACCAGATAGTGGTGGTTCAGGAACGAGCCGCCGTAGGCGCCCTCGAAGAAGTTGTCGGCCAGCACGTACTGCTGGGCCAGGGTGAACAGCTTCGATTGGCTGTAGTCCCAGTAGCCCATGGTCAAGCCACCGGCGTCCAGCCAGGCGGCGAACATGTCGTTCGTGCCGCCGTTGATCTCCATGATGTTCTCGAAGAACCGGTGCGTGAGATCGCGGGTCACGTCCAGCGTCGTCAGCGCGGGCGCGCCGTTGATCTTCATGAACGTCGTCTCGACGGGAAATGGCGCGTTCGGCAGGTTGTCGCTCTGCGCTTGCGTCACCAGGTTCGGGTTGCCGGTGGCGGTCACGCCGCCCCAGGTCTGCGGCAGCTTCGGCAGCACCGTGACGCCGTCGCGATCCTTCTGCGGAACGTAGGCCGCCGTTGGCGCGCCGCTGGCGTCCAGCACCTCGCTGATGCCGTGCGCGCCGGGGAACCTGCCGAACAGGCTGTCGAAGCTGCGGTTCTCGGCGTAGATGATGACGATGTTCTGAATGTCGGCGGCCAGGCCGTATCCGCCCCCGGCCCCGCCTTGCCCGCCCGCGCCACCAGCGCCGCCGGCCGCGCCGCCACCCGTCGCGCCAGCGCCGCCCGCTCCGGCGCCGCCAGCCGGCTGACCGCCCCCACCGCCCGCGGCGTTGCCGCCGGCACCGCCCACGCCCGGGTTGCTACCCGAACTCGAGCAGGCGAGCCCTCCCGAGAGCAGAGCCATGATCAGAAACCGTGGTCGCTTTGTTCGCATGCCGGTGACATAGCGAACGCGCGGACGGCGCATTCAACAACCCCGTCACACCTTGGCGGCGGCTTGACGTGGCCGTTACCTGGGAGGGCCCGGCCGGCCGAAAACCGTCAAGAACGAGAACGACTGTATCCGGAGATGACAGGCGCGCTCAGCACGGACCGGCGGCGCGGAGCACGCTGCGGCAGTGCCCGCACAGCCAGAAGTCGGGCGTCGAGGCGTCGCTCTGCGCCGCCCCGGGCATCGTGCAGACGTCACAGCGCGCCTGCGACAGCTCTTGCTCGCCCAGGGCCAGCGCGTCGCGGGTCACCAGGCCCACGATGTACGCGCCCGTCACCACCGGCAGGCAGTCGACGTCGTTGTCGCCCATGATGTCCACCGCCTCTTGCAACGTGGTGTCGGCGCTGATGCACACGACCGGCGAGGTCATGCACTCGCCCACCAGCGCGTCCCGGTCGGCGGCCCGCAGGTCGCGGTCGCTGACGATGCCGGCCAGGGCGCCGTCCTGCAGCACGATCAGATGATCGTTGCCGCTGGTGGCGATCAGCCGCCGCGCGGACGCGACCGTCGATTCGGCGCTCAGGGTGGACAGCTCCGTGCCCATCACCTCGGAAACCGTACAGCTCGCGATGTCGGAACTCAGGGTCATGCAGCGACCTCCCTTCCGGTCATCGGCACGTTCGCCGCGGAACAAAACTGCCGGCGACGGCCCTCCTGCAATGATCCTCCCACACGAATGGTCGATGACCACCCAAAGCGACCTGTGCGCCAGGGCGGGGTAGCTGCGCTCGGCGTTCTCGTCCGCTGACGGCGATGGCCACGGGCGCCTCGCCGCCCTCGCCCTCAGCGCGAAAAAGCCTTTTGCCACCAAGACTTGCCCGGCTTGGGCGGGGGAGGAGGCGGCGGGGCCGGTGACGGGGACGGCGCGGGCGTGGCCAGCGGCGCCTCCCGAGGCGGGGGCGCGCCCATCTTGCGCAGGGTCACCGCCACCTCCTGACCGGGTTCGTCGGTCACCTCGACGTGCTTGGTGACCGGTTTGTACCCGTCCAGCTTGAAGGTCACCGCGTAAGCGTTGCCGGCCCGAAGGTGGATGCGGACCGGCGTCGTTCCGTAATCGTGATGGGCCGTGGTCAGGCGCGCGCCGGGCGGCTCGGTGGTGAACGAAACCGTGACCTTGGTCTTCGTGTCGGCGCCGCCATCGCCCGCCGCCCCGCCATCGGGGGCGGGGCGGTCCTCCGCGGGGGCGCCACCCTGGGCCTCCCCTTCACGCGGCGCGATCGCGGTGCCGTTCGTGGGTGCGGCGCTCGGCGGTTGCTGACCGGGAGCTTGGCCCGGAGCCGCGGCCTCGACCCGCGCGGCCCCTGGCGGCGGGGGATCGTTGGCGGCGACGGTGGCCGCGTCCGGGGTAGGGTTGGCGGCGGCTTTCGCCGGTTCGGGCGCGGACGCTTCCGGTTTGGCCGGCGTGGGGGCGACGGCGACGGCGGCCGCGTCAGGCGCGCTGGCCGGGGCGGCGGGAACCTTCGCCGGCTCGGCAGTCGCCTTCGGTACCGCCGCGGGGTCCGGAGGCGGCTGGTCATGGCCCGGCGTGGGTCCCGCGGCCGGCGCCGCCTGGTTGGCGGCCATTTCGGTGGGGCCATGGCCGCTGCACGCTTTGATCGAGCCGATGACGATGGCCAGCGCGGCGATGCCGGCGCCGGCCCACAGGATCACCTTGCGCTGGCCACTCGACGCTGGCGCCTCGGTCGGTCCCGAGGGCGACTTCACGGGGACCGCGGTCGGCCTGGCGTCCTTCCCGCTGACGGCGGCGGCCAGGATCTCCGGCGCGACCGGGGGCGGGGGAACGATGGGGCCCTGGGGGAAGGACGGTGGCGGTACCGGCTCCGGGCGGGCGCCGCCGCTCAGCCGCGCCGACAACGAGGCCGCGGTCGAGCGCGGGATGGCCGTCGCTTCACTGTCCACGCTGGCCGCGGGCGGATGATCGGCCAGGGCCGAAGGCGACGCGGGGTGTGACTCGCCCGGCCGCGCCGAGGCGGGGGGGCCCGCGTGCAGGCCCGAAGGCTGCGCGCCCGACGGCGCATCGGGCAGCGGGAACGCGCCCGACCCCACCTCCGGCAGAGGCGTGGGCGCGTCCAGGATCGGCACCTCGCCGGAGGGATCCTCGTGGCTGGCCGTCCGGGGCGGGGCGGCCGGCCTTCCCCGCGGGGGCAGCGTGCCCGCGGGCAGCGCCCCGGGCCGCCGGCCCACCGACAAGGCCGCCGGAGGCGGCGGGGGACGGACCATGTTCCCGGAGCGCGAGCCCGTGGGAGGCGGGGGAATCCGGATCGGGCTCGACCCGGTCGGCGTGCCCGGTCCCACCACGCGGCCGGCCGGCGTCGAGGACGGCAGCGCGGGCACCTTGGTCACCGAAGGCACGCCATCGCGCGCCGAGAGATCCTGCAGCCACCGCTTCAGCTCCGTCTGCCCGACGGCCCGGAAGGCGGCCCGCATCACCTGCTCGACCTCCATCAGCATGTCGTCGGCGCGCTGGAACCGCTCGGCGGGATCCTTGGCCAGCGCGCGCTTCAGCAAGCGGGCCACCTCCGGGTGAATCCCCGGCCGCGCCACCTCGGGCGGCACGGCTTCGCCGTTCTTCACCAGCAGCAGGACCTCGAGATCGGTGGGCGCGTCGAAGGGATAACGCCCGCACATCATCACGTAGAGCATGGTGCCGACGGAGAACAGGTCGGACCGGGAGTCGAGCGGGCCCCCGGCCGCCTGCTCGGGCGACATGAAGGCGATCTTTCCGCGGATCACCTTCTCGCCGCCCGCGTTCTTCTCCTTGACGGTGGCGATGCCGAAGTCGGTCAGCTTCACCTCGCCCTGCTCGCTGAGCAGGACGTTGTGGGGGCTGATGTCCCGGTGGACGATCCCCAGCGGCTTCCCGTCGGGGTCGGTCTTGGCGTGCGCGTAGGCCAGCGCCCGGCACACCTCGGCCGTCACGTACAGCGCCAGGGCCGGCGGGAACGAGGAGCGCGCCGCCCGCACGCGCCTGATGACCGCGTCCAGCGTCCAGCCGTCCACCAGCTCGAGCGCCAGGATGTACTGGCCGTCGTCCTCGCCCAGGTCCAGCACCTGCACGATGTTGCTGTGGTTGAAGCTCATCGCGATGTGAGCCTCGTTGACCAGCATGTCGCGAAACTGGGGATCGGCGTAGTACGCCGGGAAGATGCGCTTCAGCACCACGACCTTCTCGAAGCCGTGCACGCCCTTCTGCGTGGCGAGGAAGATCTCCGCCGTCCCCCCGTCTGCGATCTTTCGCAGGATGGTGTATCGCGCCTGCAGGCTCATGAGCCGACGGTGGATTAACCACGTTCTGCCCCGTCCGGCAAACGTAAGTTCGCGAAATCCGCAGCGGCCAGGGTCAGCCGGCGCCGGGGACCCGTGCTACGGTGGCCCCGATGACCGCCCCTTCGTCACGCGGCCGCACCGCGCCGGGCCTGCTGCCGGTCGTGTTGCCGCTGTGGGCGCTGGGTTGCGCGCCGTCGCTGGCGACGCTGCAGCCGGCGCACGTGGCGCCGCGAGGGCACGTTCAGGTCACCGCAGGATTGGAAGTTGGGGTACCGACCGGGACGCTGGTGAGCGCGGTGGACGCCGGACGCACGCTGGCCCGCTCGGCCCAGTCGCAGACGCTGTCGGCGGAGGAGCAGGGGCGCCTGTTCGATGCCGGCGTGACGTTCGCCGCCAGTCCGGTCGCCGTGGTGCCCCACTTCGCGCTGTCGTACGGCATCTACGACCGCACGGAGGTGGGGCTGCGGTACAGCGGGGATGCCTGGAGGCTGGGCGGGCGCTACCAGCTGCTGGCGCACGATCGGGACCCTTTCGACATGGTCGTGGGCCTGGGGGTGTCGCGGGCGGCCACCGCCGTGCCGGTCGGCGACGTCATTCCGGTGCTGTCGGTGGACGACTTCACCCGCTGGACCACCGACCTGTCCCTGCTGGTGGGCACGTCGCGCAGCTGGTTCAGGGTCTGGGCAGGGCCGAAGCTGGTTTACACCTCCTTCGATACCCGCCTGCGGGCCGACCTTTACATGAACGAGCAAGAGCTGGCGAGCTTCCACGGGCGCGGCGCCTACTACGGCGGCCAGGGCGGGGTGGCGCTGGGGTACCGGAACCTGTTCCTGGGCGTCGAGCTGACGTTGATGGAGCTGTCGGGAAGCGCCAGCACGTCGGCCAGCACGCTGGCCAGTGGCGAGCGCCGTACCGACATCAGCGGCTTCGTGGTCTATCCTGCCTTCGCTCTCATGGGAGAATTCTGAGCCGATGCCCTTTTGCCTGCGCGCGTTTTGCCGCGACTTCGCGGCGCCCAGCCTGTCCGAGCTGCTGGTCTGGCTGAAGCAGTACGAGACCCCGGCCACCATCGTTCCCGGCAGCGCGCGGCCCGACGCCGACTTGCTGTCCAGCTTCTGGGACGAGGTCCGGCTGTCGTATGACGACGAGGAGGCGCCGCTGACGGTTCGCTGCCTGCGGGCCACGGGGCCGAGCGCGGCGAGGTTCGCCGAGGAGCTGGCCGACTTCGTCTCGGACGTGGAGGAGCTGCCGGACTCGCCAGACGCGAAGCCGCGGGCGCGCGTGCTGGAGCAGCTGGCCGCCACCCGGCTGCTGGTGATGGTGGAGTTTCCGCCGGAGGGCGTCTCCTTCACCGGCCAGCAGACCGCCGAAGGGGTCGTCAACTCCCTGGTCGAGCGGGCCGGCGGCATGGCGCAGCACGACGGCGCCGGATTTCTGGACCCCGACGACGACAGCGTCATTCTTCCGCTGGCGTGATCCGGACAAACACCGGACTGGGCCAGGGGCGTGGGTTAATCTGACGGCCAAATGGATCCGGAGCGGATCAAAGAGTTGCTGGCCGAGGTCAGCGCTGGGCGCCGTTCGGTCGACGAGGCGCTCGCCGATCTCAAGGACCTGCCGTTCCGGGACCTGGAGTACGCGCGGGCCGATACCCACCGTCACCTGCGGACCGGATTTCCCGAGGTGGTGTTCGGCCTGGCCAAGACGCCCGCGCAGATCACGGCGCTGCTGATCGAGCTGGGGCGGGCCGGGTCGCTGGCCTTCGCGACCCGGGTCGACCCGGCGGCGGCACCGGGAATTCTGGAGCAGGTGCGGGCAGGGGGGTGCGGGGAGGCGCTGCACTTCGCGGCGGCGCGCATCATCGCGGTCAAGCCAGCGCCCGTGCCGACGCGCGGACGTGGCGTCATCGCCGTCATCTCGGCGGGCACGGCGGACGTGCCGGTGGCGGAGGAGGCCGCGCTGACCATCGAGCTGGCCGGTCACCGGGTCGAGCGTGTGTACGACGCCGGCGTGGCCGGCTTGCATCGCCTCCTGGCGGCGCGACGGTCGATCGAGCAGGCCGAGATCTTGATCGTGGTGGCCGGCATGGAGGGGGCGCTGCCCAGCGTGGTGGCGGGGCTGTACGCGCGCCCGGTCATCGCCGTCCCCACCAGCGTCGGTTACGGCGCCAACCTGGGGGGCGTGGCGGCGCTGCTGTCGATGCTTAACGCCTGCGCGGCCGGGATCGCGGTGGTCAACATCGACAACGGCTTCGGGGCTGGCCGCATGGCGACCATGTTGAACCGAAAGCCCGGCGAATGAAGCGCCCGCGGGCGTCCGGAGGTTCATCCGGGAGACCAGCGGGAAGACCCGCGGTCGAGCTGCGAGGCCAGCACCTGCACTTCGATCCGGTGTCGGGCATCGCCGGCGACATGACGGTCGCGGCGCTGGTCGACGCAGGCGTGCCGGCTGCCGTCGTGGAGGACGCGGTCGCCGCCATGGGCGTGAAGGGGCTGCACGTCCGCTTCGAGGCAAGGCGCCGCGGGGCCTTCCTGGGACGCGGCTTCGTGGTGGAGGCGGAGGGCCCTCCCACACCGCTGCCGAAGGGCGCGCGCGCGCTGCCGGGCACTGCTTCCCCGCGGCGGCGCCCACGCGGGTCCGGGCCTGGCGGTCGCCCCCGGAGGGACGAGCATGGTCATGAACACCACGGCCATGGACACGACCACGGCCACGAACACCACGGCCATGGACACGACCACGGCCATGAACGCGATCACGGCCATGAACACGATCACGGCCATGAACACGACCACGGTCATGAACACGATCATGGTGGCGACCCCCACGACCCCGATGCCGCTCGCGCACGTCATTCCGAGCTTCGGGGGGCAGCGCGACGTACGGTGCCCGCCGTAAGGGGGGCCCATGCTCATCGTGATTACGCCGACATCCGCCGGCTGCTGCGCCGGGCGCCGCTGGATGGGGAGGCCCGGGCGCTGGCGGAGGACATCTTCGCGCGGCTGGCCGACGTAGAGGCGGCCCTGCACGGCACGCCCGTCGACCGCGTGACGTTTCACGAGGTGGGCGCGTGGGATTCGATCGCGGACGTCGTGGGCGCCTCGGCCGCCATCGCCTGGCTGGCCCCCGTCTCGATCGGGTCCGGTACCCCGGTGGTGGGGACGGGGACGGTGCGGACGGCGCACGGCCCGGTTCCCGTCCCGGCGCCCGCCACCGCCGCGCTGCTCGACGGCATCCCCATCCGATGCGAGGGGCAGGGCGAGCTGACGACCCCGACGGGGGCGGCCATCCTGGCCGCCGTGGTCGACAGCTTCGGGCCGCCGCCTCCGCTGCGGCTGACCGCCGTCGGTTACGGCGCCGGTACCCGCGAGCTGGACGATCGCGCGAACGTGCTGCGCGTGCTGGTGGGCGCGCCCATCGGCCAGGCGCTGGACCCGGGAGCCCCCGACGTGCTGTTGATGGAGGCCAACATCGACGACATGTCCGGGCAGCTGCTGGCGGCCCTGTTCGAGGCGCTGTTCGCGGCCGGGGCCCTGGACGTCTGGTCGACGCCGATCTTCATGAAGAAGGGGCGGCCCGCGCAGCAGGTCTCGGCGCTGGCCGAGCCGGCGCTGGCGCCGCGGGTGCAGCGGGCGTTCTTCCTGAACGCGACCACGCTGGGGGTCAGGGTGCGGCCGGTGCAGCGGGCGACCTTGGCCCGTTCGTCCGCCGAGGTGGAGACGCCCCACGGTCGCGTGCGGGTCAAGGTGGCGGGGCTGGACGGCACGCCCATCGGTGCCGAGCCCGAGTTCGAGGACTGTCGCCGGCGTGCGGAGGCCGCCGGCGTTCCCGTGCGGCGCGTGTGGGCGGCCGCGCTGGCCGCCGCCAACGCGCTGGTGCTCAGCCCGGCCGAGGCTTCTGTGGCGGGTCCGGGCCGGCGCAAAGGGGTCGTGAAGCCGGACGCCCGCCGGGCGCGAAGGCGGCAGCGGGGCGCCGGGTGAGCGCGGGTCACAACCGGCGCGCGCTGGGTGAGGGGCTGACCCGTGCCGCCGAGGCGCTCGCCTCCGGCAGCGAGGAGCTGCGCTTGCACGACGCCGTCCTGCACGTCGGGCAGTCGCTGGGGGCCAGCACGGTCGCCATCGTCAGCTTGACCGGCGAGCCCGAGGCGCTGCACATGGTCGCGGACAGCGACGAGGACCGGACGCTCGCGCAGGCCGAGGCGCTGCTGACCTCGGCCGTGGTCCGGGAGGCGCTGGTGACCCGAGAGGTGGTGGTGTCCACCCAGCCCGGCGAGCCGCCAGGCGAGGCGCCCAGGTTGTTCGCCGCTTTTCCCATCCTGGAGGGACGGAAGGCCCGCGGGGTGTTGCTGACGCTCTTCGAAGGGGAGGACGCGCCGCCCGCGGGCTTCCTGCGGGACGAGGTGGTGCTGTGCGGTAAGGCGGCGGCGGCGCTGGTGGCCGTGGCGCTGCCGGCCGGCAAGACCGTGGAACGCTCGGGGCAGAAGACGAAACGCGTCACCCTGACCGACGTGACCCGGGAGCGGCGCCTGCGCGCCATCGAGCGGTACCGCGCCTTCATCGACAGCGCCTCCGACGGCATCGTCGTGGTCGACGGCACGGGGAGCGTGCTGTACATGAACCGCGCCGCCGAGAACGTGACGGGCTACGCCCGCCAGGGCCTGGAAGGGAAGAGCCTGACCCAGATCGTGGCGGAGGAGCAGCGGGCCATGCTGGAGCGGCTGGTGGCGCAGGCGGTGAGAGAGCGGCCGGTCGACAACTTCGACCTGGACATCATCACCACGTCGTCGGACCAGATCACGGTTTCGGTCGCCTCGATCGGCATCCTGTCCGAGTACGGCGCGGCGATCTTCGCCTTTCGCGACGTGACGCTGGCGCGGGGGCTGGAGGTCGAGCTGACGCGCACCACCGAGTTCCTGGAGCGGATCCTGAACTCCGCGGTCGACGGGATCATCGCGGCAGATCTGAAGGGGACCATCATCCTGTTCAACGCAGGCGCCGAGCGCATCTGCGGCTATCACGCCTCTGATGTGATCGGGAAGATGTCGGTGAAGGATCTGTACCCGCCCCGGGTGGCCCAGGAGATCATGCGCCTGCTGCGCTCGTCCCGCCGGGGAGGCGAGGGCCGGCTGGAGCCGGTGCGTCGCGACCTGAAGTCGGCGACGGGGGAGCTGATCCCGGTGTCGATCTCGGCCGCGCTGGTGTTCGACGACGCCAACCGCGAGATCGCCACGGTCGGAATCTTCTCGGACCTGCGCGAGCGGCTGCGCATGGAGGACCGGCTGGCCAAGGCGCAAGAGAAGCTGGCCGTGTCCGAGAAGCAGACCGTGGCCATCGAGCTTGCCGGCGCTGCCGCGCACGAGCTGAACCAACCGTTGACCTCCATCATGGGTTACACGCAGATGCTGCTGCGAAAGCTGGAGGCGGACAGCCCCCAGCAGCGCGCGCTGGAGACCATCCTGTCGGAGTCCGAGCGAATGGCCGCCATCGTGCGCCAGCTGGGCAGCGTGACCCGGTACGAGACGAAGACCTACGTCGGGGGGGCCCAGATCCTGGACCTGGGCCGGTCGTCCGGCGGGACGGGGACCGACGAATAGGCGGGGCCGCTTCCTTCCCCCGGGGCCGGGATCCGGGTAGATAAGAGGACCCTCACCCCACACGAGGCAAGACCCCCGATGAAGGCCGAGCAGATCACGGAAGCCCTGGAACAGGCGGCGGCGCAGATAAAGGTCCGCGTTCGTTACGAGACCATGACCGGTGACAGCGCCGGCGCGGGAGGCCTGTGCAAGCTGCGTGGAGAGTGGACGATCATCATCGATCGGAAGTCGCCCGCCTCGGACCGCGCGGCGCTGCTGCTGGAAGCGCTGTCGGGGTTCGACTTCGACGGCATCTACCTGCCCCCCGAGCTCCGCGACGCCCTGGCCGAGCGGCGGGCTGCCAAGCAGCCCCCGGTCGAAGCGACCGCGCCGTGAACGGCGGCTGACCCCGGGATCCTCCCCGGGACGGCCCGTTCAGAGTCCCCGCAACTTCTCGGCGAGCGTGGGGTCGTCGTCGAGGGCGTCCCGAAGCGCGGCCTGCACCTTGTCACGCACCTGCTGGGGGGCATGCGGGCCCAGTTGCGCGGTGACGATGCGGTCGATCACCTTGTCCACCGCCGAACGTGCGTCGAGCTGTCCGGACCGCAGCGCAGCGGCCAGGTCGTCGACGGCGACACCACCCGGGCGCGCCACGCCCGGGGCCCCGGCTGGCTGCGCCGCCGGGGTGGCGGAGACGGTCTCGGCAAACGACTTGCCGGTCTTCTGGGCCTTCTCTCCGGGCGCCGCGCCCCCTGCGGGACCGACGCCGCCGACGCCGCGGCTCTCGTCGGGACCGGCCGGTGCTTCCTGGCCGGAGACCGCCGGAACCGGCGGTTGACCTGGGCCGTTGATCTTCATGGCGGTCTCGGGTTCGAGCGTATCACAGGCTCACGCGCGGATGTTCGACACGGCCGCCTTGGCCGTGTCGTGCTTGGCGCGCAGCACGTTCGAGACCGTGCTGAACCGGCGGTTCTCTTGCTGGACGTCTTCCTGCAATTCCAGCAGTTGCATGTTGAAGACCTGGCTCTCGCGCTGCATCGCCTGCATGGTGGCCAGGTCGGACTGGTCGCCGCCCGGAGACACCAGGCTGGCGGGGACGTTCGAGGGTCCGCCGGTCCCAGCCACCGCCGACCCGGCTGACGCACCGGCCACCGTCCCCGTCCCGGCCGTTGCCATGGCGCCGGGGCCGCCTGTCGACGCGGTTCCCGCCATCGCGCCCACGGCGGCCATGCCGGTGTCGCGCACCGCCGCCGCGAGGACGGGACCACCCGCCACGCTGGTCGCCACCTCGGCGCCGCGCACCAGGAGGGCCGTCCCGCTGGCCAGGACGTCGCGAAAGGGACTGCTGGGCCGCGCCGTCTGGCGCGGCCGCGTGGCCGCGACCACGATGTCACCTTCACCGGGAGAGGTGTCCAGGGACCGGGCAAGAGAGGGGGAGCTGAGGGGCGTCGAAGAACCTGGGGCGACGGGCGCGTTCTGCATGGGACCTCCGTGCCGGGTGCTATCGGCGCCTGTCGCGAACAGTTTCTTGCGTCGCACGAAGCGCCTGCTGGCGCGCCCGGGCCCCGCCGGCAGCCCTCACGCCGCCAAAGCCGGGGTATCATGCGCGGATGGGATTGTTCCGGGGGTTCCTGGCCCCCTTCCGGGGTGCCCTCTTCGTCGCGCGGGCGCGACTGTGGCACTTCGTGCTGGTGCCGCTGCTCCTGAACATGGCGCTGGCGGCGGGGGCCGCCTTTCTGGCCGGACGGTACTGGCAGATGGAGCTGGCGGGGCGTCCGGTGGCGTCGCCCGTGCTGGGGACCCTGCTGCTGGTGGTGACCACGCTGCTGGGCACCGTCGTCCTGTTCCTGATCCTGCAGCCGGTGCTGGGCGCCGTGTTCAACGACCTGCTGGCCGAGCGCGTGGAGAAGCGGGTGACCGGCGAGGTGGCGAAGCAAGGGTTTCTGCCCTCGGCGGGGCGGGCCCTGGTGCACGGCCTGCTGAAGCTGGTCCTCTACGGGCTGGCGCTGGTGGTGGGGCTGGCCCTGGGCGCCGTCACGGTGGGCATCGGCAGCGTGGTGGGGCTGGCCCTGGGCGCGATCTTCCTGGCCTACGACGGCTTCGACTATCCGCTGTCGCGCCGCGGGGCGACGTTTGGCGCGAAATGGCGCTATCTGGCCCTACACCCGGCGCAAACCATCGGATATGGTCTCGGGGCGACGGTCTTCTACCTAATTCCCTTGGCTTTGATTGTCGCGCCCCCGTTCACCGCGGTGGGGGCCACCCTGGTCTTCCTGGAGACCGAGGAGCGTAGACGCGGAAAAGCAACCGAGAAGAACAAGGGAAAGGCAGAGACTGATGAAGCGAGTGCACTTCGACACGGACAAGGGTGAAATCGTCGCCGAGCTGTTCGAGGACGACGCCCCGGGGACCGTGGCCAACTTCGTGGGCCTGGCCACCGGCACCAAGGAGTTCACCGATCCGAAGACCGGCAAGAAAGAGAAGCGCCCCTACTACGACGGCCTGACGTTCCACCGGGTCATCGACGACTTCATGGTCCAGGGGGGCTGTCCCCTGGGCACGGGCACCGGCGGTCCCGGCTTCACCATCAAGGACGAGCTGAAGGGCTCGAAGCAGGTCCACAAGGCCGGCTCGCTGTCCATGGCCAAGACCGCGGCGCCGGACTCGGGCGGGTCGCAGTTCTTCATCTGCCACTCGCCCCAGCCGCACCTCGACCGGAAGCACACCGTCTTCGGCGAGGTCGTGACCGGCATGGACGTCGTCAACAAGATCCGCAAGGGCGACAAGATGAAGCGGGTCTGGATCGAAGAGACCTAAGCGCCCGCGGTCACGCGGCTGAACCGGCGCGCCGGGACGGGCAGGTCCCGGACCGGCCGCTGCCAGCCGCGATTGACTTTATGGGCCTATCAGCCCGATAACTATGCGGTCTCGACCTCCTCACAACCCAGGGCGCCCCGGCGCGTTCCCGTTCGGGCGCACCCGCGTCCTTCGCCTTCCGCCACCCGGCTTCCAACCGACGGCCTTCGGATCCCACCTTCGCAGGTAAGCGATTGAAGAAACCCATCCCGTTCGGCAAGTACTATCTCCTCGAGCGCATCAACGTCGGGGGGATGGCCGAGGTCTTCAAGGCGAAGGCCTTCGGCGTGGAGGGCTTCGAGCGCCTGGTGGCGGTGAAGCGCATCCTGCCCAACATCGCCGAGGACGAAGAGTTCATCGCGATGTTCATCGACGAGGCGAAGATCGCGGTGCAGCTGCAGCACGCGAACATCGCCCAGATCTTCGATCTGGGAAAGGTCGACGACAGCTACTTCATCGCCCTGGAATACGTCCTGGGCCGCGACCTGCGGGCCATCTTCGACCGGCTGCGCCAGCGCAACGAGGTGATGCCGTTCGCCCAGGCCTGCTACTGCGTGATGCAGGTGTGCGAGGGCCTCGACTACGCCCACAACAAGCGTGACGCCCAGGGCCGCGAGCTGCACCTGGTCCACCGCGACATCTCGCCCCAGAACGTGCTGGTCGGCTTCGAGGGCGAGATCAAGCTGATCGACTTCGGCATCGCCAAGGCGGCCGGCAAGGCGTCGAAGACGCAGGCCGGGATCCTGAAGGGCAAGTTCGGCTACATGTCGCCCGAGCAGGTGCGCGGGCTGCCCATCGATCGGCGCAGCGACATCTTCTCGGTGGGCATCGTCCTTTACGAGCTGCTCACCGGCGAGCGCCTGTTCATGGGCGAGAGCGACTTCTCCACGCTGGAGAAGGTCCGCAACGTCGAGATCCTGCCCCCGTCGTCCTACAACCGGGACATCCCGGAGGAGCTGGAGCGGATCGTGCTGAAGGTCCTGGCCAAGGACCCCGAGGACCGCTACCAGAACGCCATCGATCTGCACGACGACCTGCAAGCCTTTCTGTACACGAAGGGCGAGCTGTACTCGCGCAAGGATCTGGCCGGCTGGATGAAGAAGATGTTCCCTGCCGAGATCGAGGAGGAGAACGCCAAGGCGGAGCAGTATCGCCGGATCGTGGCGCCGGGCGCGGCGGCCGTCTCGTCAGCGCCGTCGGCGCGGCGCACGCTGGTGGGCACCGGCCTGTCCGGCGCGGGGCTCCCGGGGGCTGCGGGCGGGTCCTCACTGGCATCGCGAGACTCCACACAGCAATCGACGAAGCGGAATGACATGGCGAACCGCGGTTCAAAAGACGAGATCGAGTGGGACGACGAAGAGCTCGACACCCAGATCTACGAGCGAGATGCGACGGACGAGCCGGAGCTGCTCGAGACCCGGGACATCTTCGAGGACGATGACGACCGGACGGTCGCCAACGAGCCACCCCCCGACGTGCTGAGGGCGGCCACGGCGCCGCAGCTGGCCACGCCGCAGCCCCAGGTCACCGGACGCGGCGGGAACACGCCTGCCGCCAGCGTGTCCAGCGCGCGCATTCCCGCGCCGCCGCCCGGACGTGTCCCGGGCCCGCCTGCCGGCGCGCCCAAGACCTTGTTCGGTATGCCGGCGCCCAACCTGCCGGCGCCGTCCGTGCCCTCCGGGCGCATCCCCACCCCGTCGCCGGGCGCCAACCGCGCCACGCGCAACTCGATGCCGTCCTTCCCGGCCCCTCAGGTCTCGCAGACCTTCGAGGTGCCGGTGCAGCAGACCACCGTCGGACCGATGGCGGCCAAGCCCAAGGGCAAGGGCGCGACGATGTTCCTGCTGCTGGTCCTGGTGGTCGGCGCCGCCGTGGCGGGCGGCTACTACTGGTATCAAAACCGGCCGGGCAAGGTGGAGATCGCGGCCACGCCGCCGGAGGCGACCATTCTGGTCGACAACGTGAAGGTGGCGGAGAAGACCCCGTTCACGCTGGAGCGCCCCCCCGGTCCGTACACCATCTCGGTCGTTCGACCCGGTTACACGCGCAACGATCAAAGCGTGGTGGTCCACTCGGGGCAGACCGCGAACCTGGCGGTCACGCTGGAGCCTTCGGCCGACACCGGCTTCGAGCTGACCAGCGTTCCGCCCGGTGGTTTGGTCTGGCTGGACGGAAATCCCATGTCCGGTCCCGACGGGCAGGCGCGCACCGACTTCCGGGCCTACAAGATTCCCCCCGGCAAGCACCTGTTCGAGATCAAGGGCGACCCCAAGCTGCAGCCGTGGAGCGAAGAGGTCGTCATCGAGCCCGGCGTCATCAAGAAGGTGAAGGCGAATCTGGTGATGGTGGGCGAACCCGCACGCGGCGGCTCGGTGGCGCAGTCGGCGGCCCAGGGCGGCGGCGCCGCGGGCACCCCGACCAGGGCGGAGGGGGGCGGCCGCAACGCCGATGGTGCCAGCGCCGGTGGTGCGCTGGCGCTGGGGGGCGCCCAGGCCCACCGTCGGCCGGCCCGGCCCGCCCGGGAGCCCCGCTCGGATGACGACAGCTCGTCCCCGTCACGCGCCGACGATTCGTCCGCGGGGGGCGGTGGCGACTGCACCATCACCGTGGGCACGCGCCCCTGGTCCGAGGTGTGGATCGACGGCAAGAACACCGGCCGGCACACGCCCTACTCGGAGAGCATCCCCTGCGGCAAGCACAAGCTGATGTTCCGGCGCCCCGACATGAACCTGACCCGCAACGAGACCGTGGTCATTCGCCCGGGGGAGAAGTTCCGCCAGTCGTACCCGCTCGAAGAAGAGGAATAGGAACGCAACGTGTCCACCGCCGCGACCGCGGCGCCGGATGATCCAACGCGCGCGCGGGTCCCCTCGCGCTCGGAGCTTCTGGCCGCCGAATGGCGTGCGTACTTTCTGCGCGCGCACGAGGCGCCCCGCCACCCGGCGGCGCGCGACTTCATGAACGCCGACCTGCGCGAGGCGCTGGTCAGGCTGATTCCCCCGGACGCCCGGGTGCTGGAGGTGGGGTGCGGCTGGGGCGACCTGATCGGGGCGTTGCCGCACCAGCAGCGCGCCGGGATCGATTTTCTCGCCGAGAACGTGGCCGAGGCGCGGCGGCACTACCCGGAGGTGGAGTTCGACGTCGCCGATGTGCTGCAGCCGCCGGCGCCGGGCCCTGGCAAAGGCCAAGCCTGGGACGCCGTCGTGTGCGATCGCCTGGTGCACTCGGTCCTGGACGTGAAGGCGCTGCTGGAGGGGTTGAACGCGCGGCTGGCGGAGGACGGGCGCATCTACCTGACCGTGTTCAACTTCCTGTGGGAGCTGCCCACCCGTCTGGCTGAGCGGGTGGGGTGGAAGCGGCCGGCGCCCACGGCGAACTGGCTGTCGGACAGCGACTTCCGCAACCTGTTCGATCTGACCGGTCTCGAGATCGTGCGCGCCGAGGATCGCATGATGTTGCCGCTGGACGTGCCGGGCGTGACCTCGGGCGTGAACCAGGTGCTGGCGCGCGTGCCCGGCATGGAACGACTGACGCTGTACCGCATCTACGTCCTGCGCCGGCGGCGGCGCGAGGCCGAGCCGCGGCGCCTGTCGGTCAGCGTGGTGGTGCCGGCGCGCAACGAGTCCGGCAACATCCAGGCGGCCATCGACCGCACGCCGGTGATGGGCGGCGACACCGAGCTGATCTTCGTCGAGGGCAACTCGACCGACGACACCTGGGCCACCATCCAGCGCTGCGTCGCTGCGTACCGGGGGCCGCTGAAGCTGTCGGCGTACCAGCAGACCGGCAAGGGCAAGGGCGACGCCGTGCGACTGGGGTTTGCGAAGGCGACGGGCGACCTGCTGATGATCCTGGACGCCGACCTGACGGTTCCGCCCGAGGATCTGCCGGGGTTCTACGAGGTGGCGGCGCGCGGCCAGGCGGACTTCGTGCAGGGCACCCGCCTGGTCTACCCGATGGAGAGCGGCGCCATGCGCTTCTTCAACAAGATCGGCAACGTCGCCTTCTCGCAGCTGTTCACCTACCTGCTGCAGCAGCCGATTCGCGACACGCTGTGCGGGACCAAGGTGCTGCGGCGAAGCGACTACGAGCGCATCGCCGCCAACCGCTCCTACTTCGGCGACTTCGATCCCTTCGGCGACTTCGATCTGATCTTCGGGGCGGCCCGCCTGAACCTGAAGATCGCCGAGATCCCCGTGCGCTACCGCGACCGCACCTACGGTGAGACGAACATCTCGCGCTGGAAGCACGGCCTGCTGTTGCTGCGCATGTCCATGATCGCCGCGCGCAAGCTGAAGTTCGTCTAGTGCGTCGCCGTCGAGATACCTCCATGCGCGTGGGCGGTGGGGCGACCCGAGGCACGGCGCTCGCGTGGCGACGAGCGGTGAACCTTTGAGCGAGGACCACCCGACGAAGGTGAGCAGGCCGGGACGGCGGTGTCGTCCATGGCGCTGACCGACGCGCAGCGCGCGCGCACCCTGGAGCGGTTCGCCGAGCACCGGCGCGCCTGGGACGACAACGCTGCCCTGCGAGAGCAATACGCCGGCTGGTACGGCCGGGTGCGGGCCCTGCTACCGGCGCGGGAGCTGGGGCCGTTCGTCGAGCTGGGCTCGGGCCCCGGGTTCGCGCGCGGCTTCATCCCCGAGCTGCTGCTGACCGATGTGGTGCGCGCCCCCTGGCACGACCGCGAGATGGGCGCCGAGCGACTGCCGTTCGGTGACGGAACCCTGGGCGCCCTGGTGCTGTTCGACGTGCTCCACCACCTGTCCTCGCCGGCGGCCTTCTTCGAGGAGGCGTCGCGCGCGCTGGCGCCCGGCGGCCGGGTGGTGCTCTGCGAGCCTCACGTCAGCCCCCTGTCTTACCCCGTGTACAAGCTGTTTCACGACGAGCCGGTGCGGCTGTCGGCCGATCCCCTGGCCGGGCAAGCGGCGACGGACGCCGCAAACGAAAAGGATCCGTTCGATTCCAACCAGGCCATTCCCACGTTGCTGTTCGAGCGGGCGCGGGGGAGGGCGGAACTGGCACGGCGTTTTCCCCGGCTGAAGCTGGTCACCGTCCAGCGGCTGGCTGGCCTGGCGTATCCCGCGTCAGGCGGGTTCCGCAGCCGCCCCCTGTTGCCGATGGGCCTGTGGCGCCGACTGTACCGGTTCGAGGCGGCGCTGCCCGCCGCGCTGTTCCGTCTCATCGGCTTTCGCGTGCTGGTGGCGCTGGAGAAGATGGGGTAGTCCCCGCCAGCGCCGCCAGGCGGCCGCGGTCTCGGCCTCTCAGTTCTTGGGCGCGATACAACCGGCGCCCCCCGGCGCCGTGGGGACGTCCACCGTCGTGCAGTTGCTGGGCGTCGAGCAGCCAGCCGCCGTGGTGTCGACGGCGTAGCTCTGCCCATTGCACGAGACGACGTGCGCCAGGCCGCCGCTGCCGTCCATGGTGTCGTAAGTCTCGGTGCCGACCACCGTGCCGGCGGCGTTCTTCCAGGTCTCCGTGACGTTGCGGCCGCAGCTGCCCGAGAACGTCGTCTCGATGGTGAAACAGACGGTGGTCCCGTCGGCCTTGTACTGGGTGTGCAGGGAACCGGTGGCGGTCGACATGCTCGCGATGCGCACGCCGTTGTCGTAGCAGAAGAAGAAGTCCGGAGGGTAGGTGGGCGGGGGCGTCTGGCTGGACGTGCACGGCGGCGCCGGCACGCACTGGCTTGGCAGGGATTCGATGCAGTCCGGGTAGCAGCCGGACGGCGTGGCAGGACCGCCGCCCGCGCCGCCCGCGCCGCCCGCGCCGCCCATTCCCGCGCCTCCGGGGCCCCCGCTAGCGGGGATCACGTGCACCGTCAAGGTCGTCGAGCTGTGCGAGCCCAGGGAGAGAAAATTCGCGTCGATGGGCACCAGGTAGTCACCCGGTGCCGTCGCCGTCGCGACGCTCACGGTCAGCAGCAGCTGATCGTGCGTCGAGCTCTCCGTGGGTGACACCAGGATGCCGTCGGGCGGATGGACGACGATGGTGGCGGCCTCGCCGCGGGTGTTGCCGCTCACCGAGACGGTGGTCGTGTCCTGGCCACCGGCGGCGATGTTCAGCGCGGGCGGCAGCGCTGATACGGCCACGGCGGTGGTAGAGGCATCGATGGCGACCAGCACTTGCTTGACGACGTCGGGCGGTCCGCCCGGCGTGTGACCGGTGATGGTGACCGTATAGGCGAGGCCCCGAAGCGACGCCAGCGTGACGATGGCGGGATCCAGCGTCGACGGTCCCTGCACCGTCAGGACGGCGTCGGTGTTCGTGACGACGTCCGGTGCCAGCGCCACCGAAAATCCCGGCAGCGACGCCGGGTAGTCCGTCCCCGCCGGCTGGCCGTCGGTGGGTCCCGGACCGGTCACGACGGCGGAGAGGGCGACCGGGGCGTCGAAGGATTGCCGGATGATGCTGACGGTCTCGGTGCGGGTGCTGTTCGGCGGCACGCTCAGGGTGGCCGCTTTGATGGCGTAGGTGCCTGGGGTGAGCACCGAGGCACACAGGAAGCTGGTGAGGACGTTGCGCTGCTTGGCGCCGTCGGCCGTTCCGACCACGTGGAAACAGGTCTGGCCTGCCGGGGCCGCGGCCGTGGTGTTGATCTTCAGGTGGGTCACCGTCTCGCCAGGCTGAAAGCCCGCCAGGTCGTCATACGAGAAGCCGGCCGGGGGGTCGAGAATCCCCAGGGCCACGGGGCTCGAGAAGCTCGACAGGCGGTTCAAGCCCACCAGGAAGTCGATCGTCTGTCCCGGCACGACTGGCGCCGGAGCCTCCGCCTGGACCAGGTCGTACTCCGCGGCGGTGCTCGAATTGCAGTCTTCCCCACACCCACAAAGCCAGGACAGCAACAAGATCTTGACGGCCAGCTGCGAGGGGGCGCGACACTTCATCTACGTTCTCCTCTGACTTGAAATAGGGAAACGGGGGCGATCAGGATCAAACATCGGCGTCCCGTGCGACGAAATTGATGGGACCTTCTCCGTCGGTGGTGCCGTTCGTGTCGGCGCGGCCTCGCCGGTGGGCCTGGCACGCAACTCCGACGAGCGCGTGGCCCGCCATGTGAGCGATCGCGTTCCGCAGACGTGACGTCCGAGTGGCGCTGCCGTGACAGCGCACCCTAGGCGTTCGGGCGCCGGGATGGCAGCGCGGACGCAGGAGGGACTACGCCCGCGCGGTCAGGCGCCGGCGCGCGCGTAGATGGCGTCCACGTCCAGCACGCACCCCAGCGCCTCGAGCGACAGCGAGGCGCCGGCGCCGGCCGAGCGGGTCCACCAGGGACCGCCGTCCGTCCGCTGGCGAACCTCGATCTGCCGCCGGTCCTGCCACAGGTAGACGACGGCGCTCAGCGACGGGATCTGCCGGTAGTGCTCGAACTTCTCTCCCAGATCGTAATCCATCGTCGCGGGCGACAGGACCTCGATCAGCGCCGCCGGGTTGGTGGCGGTGTCGCGACGTCCGCCGTCGGTCTCCAGCGCGTCGCGCACCACGGTCACGTCGGGATAGGTGGCCAGGCCGGTCGCGGTGACGCGCACCCGCAAGTCCGACGTGAACGTGCGGCAGCGGCCCGCCAGCTGCTTCCCCAGTGCGGTCAGCACGGCACCGGCCAGCGCGGCGTGGAGCGGCGAGCCGCTGGCCATGGCGTAGATGCCCCCGTCCAGGAACTCGTGTCGGACGGTGCTCGTCTGCTCGATCGCCAGGTAGTCCTCGAACGAGTGGTGGTGAACCATCGCGCCCACCCTGACGTTAGCATCGTCAGCGTCGCAATTGCCGCGGACGAAATCGGGCGCGCCACGCGCCGCGTTTCAGGCGACGGTGGTGGTCGGGGTATCCGACGGGTGGACGCTTTCGGACGGGATCCGACCATCTGCTTCGTTGGTACCGGTCAGGCCGTCGGCGCCGTACTGTTTCAGCTTGCGGTAAAGCGTCGCCACGCCGATGCCCAGCAGCTCGGCGGCGCGCGCGCGGTTGCCGCGCGCCTCTTCCAGCGTCTGCAACACCAGCGCGCGCTCGACGTCGGCCAGCCGGCGCCCGCCACCGGGGGGCGTCGTCAGGCCCCGTGCCTGACGCACCTCCTCGGGGAAATCGTCGACGTCGACACGCGTGTCGATGGCCAGCGCCACCGCGCGCTCGACCGCGTTCTCCAGCTCGCGCACGTTCCCCGGCCAGTCGTACCGCGCCAGCTGATCGGCCGCGGCCGGGGTGATCCCGTCGACGGGCCGGTGCAGCCGCTCCGCCGCCTCGGCCAGGAACCGCCGCGTGAGGGGCATGATGTCGCAGCGCCGCTCGCGCAGCGCCGGCACGCGCAGCTCGATCACCCGCAGGCGATAATACAGATCGTGGCGGAAGGCGCCGCGCGCCACCTCGTCGCTCAACGTCCGGTTGGTGGCGGCCAGCACCCGGGCGTTGACCTTGCGGCTGCGAGATTCGCCGACCCGCCGGACCTCGTGCTCTTGCAGCACGCGCAGCAGCTTGGCCTGCATGCCCGCCGAGATCTCGCCGATCTCGTCGAGCAGCAGCGTGCCGCCGTTCGCCGCCTCGAACAGGCCCACGCGATCGCTGGTGGCGCCCGTGAACGCGCCCTTCACGTGGCCGAACAGCTCGCTCTCCAGCAACGTCTCGGTCAGGGCGGCGCAGTTGACGGCGATGAACGGCCCGGCCGCGCGCGGCGACTCCGCGTGGATCAGGCGGGCGATGCGCTCCTTGCCCGAGCCCGAGGGACCGGTGATCAGCACCGTCGTGTCGACCCGGGCCGCGCGCCGCGCCAGATCGACGGTCTTCTTCATCTCCGTGCTGCGGGTGATGATGCCGAAGGTCTCCTCCGCCTCGTCCGCGTCGACGGCCCGGGCGTTCCGCCGCGCGCGCAGCTTCTGCTCGCTCTTCTTGATCTGCTCGGCGACCTGCTTCAGCCCCTCGTTCATGCACGTCGAGCGATAGAACGCCAGGTGGGGCTCGATGCGCTCGCCCCAGGCCGCCGTCTCGCGGGCGATCGCGCGGCAGACGGCGTCCCCCTTGCCGACGCAGGTTTCTTCCAGACAGTAGATCTCGCGCCCATTGGCGAAGCTGAGATAGCCGCTGGCGAATCCGCAGAGCGTCCAGCAGACGGCCTCGTCCGAGCGACCCACGTGCAGCAGGTGCTGCTCGGCCTCGTACGAGTCGCGCCAGATGGCCTCCGCGAACGGCGCGTTGGGTTCATTGGTCGACGGCAACGGCTCGACCGTGACCAGGCCCTGCAGCGTGTGCAAGCGTCCCCCGGCTCGACGCCAGTCGTCCTCCGATTGCCAGGGCAGATGCTTCAGAGCCTCGGCCGCCCGCCACCCATGCGCGTACCCGAAGCGCGACAGCATGGCGCGGGCCCCGGCTATCCCCAGCGTGTCGATGAGCGCCCGGCGCAGCAGGCCCAGGGCCACCGCGTCGAACAGCAGCACACGCTCGCCGGCAAACCGCATGGGCCCCCCCTTGGCCGGGTCGAACTCCAACAGGTCCCGCAGGTCCAGATCAGACGACCTCATGGCCGCAATGGTGTCAGATCGATAGCAGTGGGCAATCAAAATGATAGAAGTCGCTGTTTCCGGCACACGATTTCAGCTACTTACGGCTGGCATCCTTCTCGCTGATGGACTCGGGTCAGGAGGCCCAGATGAACACTTCAGTCACCAGCCAGAGCCAGAACGCCAACCAGACCACTGCCATCGCCCGCACCTACGAGATCGACCCCTCGCACTCGAGCGTGCAATTCAAGGTCCGCCACCTGATGGTGTCGAACGTCCGCGGCGAGTTCGGCCACATCACCGGCACCGTCGTCATCGACGACGTCGACCTGACGCGGTCTACGGTGGACGTCAGCATCGACGCCTCCACCGTCAACACGCACGACACGAAGCGCGACGAGCACCTGCGCAGCGCCGACTTCTTCGACGTGGCCACGTACCCGACCATCACCTTCAAGTCGAAGCGCGTGCAGCCGGGCAAGGGGGGCGACCTCTTCGTGACCGGAGACCTCACCATCCGCGGCGTCACCCGCGAGGTCACGCTGGACGTCGAGCCGCTGTCGCCCGAGATCAACGACCCGTGGGGGAACGTGAAGCGCGGGGCCAGCGCCCGCGCCCGCATCAACCGCAAGGACTTCAACGTGGTGTGGAACGCGGCGCTCGACGGCGGCGGCGTGCTGGTGGGCGACGAGATCGCCATCACCCTCGAGGTGGAGCTGGGCCGCAAGGCGGGCTGAGCCGAGCGCCCCGCGGGCGGGGGCCGGTCTTCTGAAGATGGGCCCGGCGGCGTAGCACGCGGGGTGGCGTCGCTGGCCGGGCCCCTCCGCATCGATGGTATCCGGGAATGCAGGACCAGGGGCGTGAGATTCGAGGTCCGGCGCGAGGCGCTGGTGCTACGTCCGATGATTCACTGAGGGGACGGCCTCATCTGGTCCAGGCGAAGCACTGATAGAGCGCCGCGCCCACGGGCGCAGCGGGCGGGAACGCGGCGCGCGTCACCGGCCGCAGGACCCGGCCCAGCGCCGCGGTGATCTCGCGCGGCGTGCTGACGTGGTGGTCGTCGATCCCCTGGAAGCCGATCACCTCGAAGGCCCGCGACATCAACCGGTTCACCATCGGATAGCCGGTGACCAGCACGCCCCCGGGCGCCAGCGCCCGGGCCAGGCCCCGCGCCGCCCCGTCCGCGTCCGCGATGTGCTCCAGCACCGAGAAGCAGACGATGGCGTCGAAGTGAGCGGCGGGCAGGTCCCCGTCGCGCAGCAGATCGGCCGACCGGAACGTCGCCTGGCATCCTGGCGCCACCAGCGTCTCCAGCCCCTTCGCCAGGGTCAGGTCGGTCCCCGTGTACTCCGCATAGCGGCTGGTGAGCGTGGGCACCAGGACGCCGCTGCCCACGCCCACCTCCAGGACGCGGCCACCCCGCGCCGGCAACATGTCCAGGCCCATCTGCAGGCGGTGCCGGTACAGCCAGCCCACCCACGGGTGGTAGTAGTAGGGCAACGGGTCGTGGGCGTCGTTCGGGGTCAACACCCCCTTCGTGGGCAGCTGTAATTTCAGGCGGTTCATGGCGGGGCTTTCGCGGTGGATGCTTCCGTGGTGAGGCCGAGCAGCCCGTCCAGGTCGACGCCGGGCTTCAGCCGCGGGCCCTCGATGACCGAGAAGGCTTCGGGGGCGTACGGATAGCGCTCGGCGACGGCGCGCGCCAGGGCCGCGGCCCCCTCCGCCAGCTCGGCGGCGGCGTGGCGCTGCCGCAGCTCGGACAGCTTGCGGGCAATCTCGGCGCGCGTCTCCTCGTTGCTGGTGACGGCGTAGGTCTGCTCCAGGTTCCGGATGGCCAGCTCCTCGCCCCCCTCCTTCGTCAGCAGGCGGGCGGCCAGGTTGGCCAGCCAGGGGGGCGCGCCATCCAGGGTGGCCGCCTGGCGAAGGGCATCGACACCTTGCTGCCGCCAGTCCGGCACCCGCGGATCGTCCTCTCCGGTCAGCTTGGGCAGCTCGAACAGCAGGTTGAAGCCGCGCTGGAATGGCAGCTCCCAGTCGTCCGGGAAGGCCCGCTCGCCGCGTTCCAGCAGGTGGTTCGCGGCGTTCAGCGCCTCGACGCTGAACGCCTGGCCGTTGTAGACCAGCATGGCGGCGCCCCGCAGGTACAGGCGATGAAAACGGGGATCCAGGTCCACGGCTGTCTCCAGGGCCTGCGCCAGCCAGCGCTGCTCGCCGCGGTTGGCCAGCTGCGTGCCGAAGTAGACGTTCGCGCGCGCGGCGACCAGGTCCGCGGCCATCTCGGGGTGGCCCAGGCTCAGCAGGCGCAAGACGCCCGCTCGGGGCAGCAGCAGGGTCTCGGCTTCTCTCGGCCAGCCGGCGCGCAGCGACAGCGCGGCGTTCAGCGCGTGCCCGGTGCCGGCCGCGATCAGCACCGCGGCGACCGCGCCGGCCACCGTCGCGGCGCGCGCGCCGGGCTGCGAAGGCCGCCGCGCGATCACGGCCGGGGAAGCTTCTGCGCCACCACGATCATGAAACCGCCCAGGCTGCGCGGGCCGGGCAGGTCGCACACCGCGCGCTCGGCGCGTTCGAACAGCGGCCCCAGGCCGGGCACCTTCCAGACCTTCGAGGTGGGCGTCAGCACGCGCACGCCGCGCACCCCCACCACCTGCATGCCCGCCGGCAGGTACGAGCGCGCCTTGTCGAGCGTGTCGTAGCGCGTGAACACGTCGTTCTCGGTCGTCCCCTCCGCGATTCGCCCGGGACCGCCCAGTCGCTTCGCCAGATAGCGCAGAGAGTACGGATTGTAGAACTCCAGCAGCAGGTGCCCGCCGGGACGCAGCACGCGCGCCAGCTCGGCGATGGCCGCCTGGATGGGCGGGATGTGCGCCAGCACCTTCATGCTGTACACCAGATCGAACGACGCCGAGGGCAGCGGCACCGCCGTGATCGAGCCCTGCACGACCTTGAGGTCGCGGGCGCGCGCCTGGCCCAGCATGCCGCGCGAGAGGTCGAGGCCCACGGCCGTGCGGGCGACGCGCGCCGCTTCCTTCAACAACAGGCCCGTGCCGCAACCTGCCTCGAACACGTCCCGGTTGGTGCCGTAGCGCCGGACCAGCTCCAGCTCGAGCTCGTCGATCATGCGGTGGTAGCCGTGGTGCCGGTGGTCGTCGTACGACCGCGAGAAGCGGTCGTAGTAGTCCTGCGTCGTCGGAGCAACGGGGAGGGGTGTGACGGCCATGGGGGCATTATGGAGGGCGCCCCGCCGGGGCGCGAGCCCCGAGGCGCGGGGAACCTCGGCTAAGAATGGCGCGCCTGGCGGCGCTCGGAAAACGGCCCGCTCGCCTGGTGGGGAAGAACCTTCGGGCTAGGATGCACGCCGTGTCGAGATGGACTGTCCTGCAGGGCGCCGGCCGTCGCAGCTGGCCTGCCGCCGGCGCCCGCCGGCTCGCCGCCATGGCAGCGGTGGCGATGGCGACGGCCCTGCCGGCCTGCCGCGCCGACAGGGGCGGCGCGCCATCCGCGCAGGACGGCAGCGCCGGCGGGGACGCGGCGCACAGCGCCGGCAGCGCGCCGCCACGGGACGCGCCCCCGGCACCGGCGCCGGTGGATCCGGTGCAGCAGGCGCGCATCACCGAGGTGCAGCACATCATCGCGGACGGCGCCGCCCCGGGGCGCCTGGCGCGCTTCATCGCCGACTGCGCCGGCCAGTCTGCCTGTGAAGTCGCCCGTCGGATGGCGCTGGCCGCCTTGCGCACAGTGGCCGATCGCCCGGCGCGGCTGCAGGCGCTGCTGGAGGCGGCGCGCGCCCCGGGCCTGAGCCCCGACGCCGATCCGCTGTGGCCCGACCTGGTGCAGGCGCTGTCCGAGACGTGGGCGGCGCCCAACAACGGGCGGGGCCGCACGCTGATGCGGGATGAGGCGGATCCCCGCGTACGCCTGCTGGTGGTGTCGTCGCTGGCGGTGTACGCGGCCTCGAATCGAGGGCTGAGTGACCTGACCAGGCCCCAGCGCCGGACGCTGCGGGCCGCCTTCATGCGCCTTTACCCGACCCTGCCGGCGCCGGTACGCGCGCAGGTCGACGCGTTCCTCGCCCGCATCGACGTGAACGCGCGAGGAACCCTGTGAAGAAGACCATCGTGAAGAACGGTCCGCCCGATCCGCTGGCCGATCCGGACGTCCCCGCGGGGATGTCCCTGGAGCTGCTGAAGGACCTGCACCTGCTGACGCGGGATGGCCAGCTGAACGCCGACGCCCGCCGGAAGCTGAAGCAGATTCGACACCTGGTGGGCCTGCTACGCCCGGCCCTGGACGAGGCGTACGCGGCGCACCCGGCGCCCGTGGTGGTGGACTGCGGCGCGGGCAAGAGCTACCTGGGCTTCTTGCTGTCGGCCCTGGTGGTGGAGCCGGCGGGGCGGGGCGAGCTGTTCGCGATCGAGTCGCGCGCCGAGCTGGCGGCGGCCGCGGCCGAGCGGGCACGACGGTTCGGACACCAGCGCTTTCACTTCGTGGGCGGCGAAATCGCGGCGGCATCGTTGCCGGAGGCGCTGCACGTGGTCACGGCGCTGCACGCCTGCGACACCGCCACGGATGACGCCCTGGCGCTGGGGATCGCGCGCGGCGCCGAAACGATCGCGGTGGTCCCGTGCTGCCAGGCCGAGGTGGCGCGGCAGCTGGCGGCGCCGGCGGCGCGTGATCCGGTCGACGAGGCGTTGATCATGCATCCGTTGCATCGGCGCGAGCTGGGCTCGCACCTGACCAACGTGGTCCGGGGGCTGTGCCTGGAGGCGTGCGGTTACAAGGTCACCGTCACCGAGCTGGTGGGCTGGGAGCACGCGCTCAAGAACGAGATCTTGCTGGCGCGACGGACCTTTCGTCCCGAGCGCGGCCTGGCCGCCACCCTGCGGGCGCTCCTCGAGCGCTGGAAGATCGAGCCCGCCCTGATTCGGGCGCTGCGTGCCGCGGGTCGCGACCCCACGGCGTGAATCAGCGGTGCTGGCCCGGCGCGCCCGCTAGCGCAGGCTTTCCAGGCAGGCGATCACCTCGGGCTTCGACCAGTCGCGCGTGCTGATGAAGTAGTGGCGCACGCGCCCCTGCGCGTCGATCAGGAAGGTCTCGGGAAACTTCTCGGTGGTGAAGCGCTTCGGCACCTCGCGCGAGGGATCCAGCAGCACCCCCAGCCGCGTGCCGCGGGCGAAGAACTTCTTCACCAGATCCCAGTTCTCGTCGACGCTGACCGCCAGGGTGCGGATGTCGCTGCCTTCCAGCGCCGCGGCCAGCCGTTCCATTGACGGCATCTCCTCGGCGCAGGGGGGGCACCAGGTGGCCCAGAAGTTCAACAGCACCGGATGACCGCGCTGCGAGCGCAGGGTGATGGTCTTTCCATCGGCGTCCTGCAGGGAGAAGTCGGGCGCCTCGCCATTCGCGATCGCTGCCGGCACGGGGTCCGGGCGCAGCGCCTCGCAGGCGGCGGCGCGGGTGCGCGCCAGGCCTTCGCCCGCGGCCAAGAAAAATTGTACGCCCACGATGGCGACTCCGGCGACGGTCAGTCCGACCGCCAGCATTCGTTTGCCGCTCAATTGCGCGTCCTCGTGGGTTGGTTGCTCAAGGTGATCATGTCTATCGAAGGTGGCCGGCGATCCTCACCCGGCGCTACCGCGCCAGCCTCTCTCGCCTGGGCGGGAGAGGCTGGGGCAGCAAATCGATCAAAGGCACGTGCGAACGCACGGTGGGGCGGTCGTCTGGTGTGTTCAGGCCGACCGCCCAACCGCCGTGCATCGTTATTACCCTCTCTTCTTGCCGGTCTTCTTCGCCAGCTCTTCGTCGGCGATCTTCTTGAACGTCTCGAAGGGATAGGCGCCCGAGATCTTGCGGCCGTTGATGAACACCGCCGGCGTGCCGTTCACGCCCACGGTGGTGCCTTCCTTCGTCGTGCCCTCGATGGTGCTCTTGAACTTCGACGAGTCCAGATCGGCCTTGAACTTCGACATGTTCAGGCCCAGGTCCTGGGCGTACTTCTCCAGGCTGGGACGATCCAGCGCGGTCTGGTTCTCGAACAGCTTGTCATGCATGGGCCAGAACTTGCCCTGGGCGTCAGCGGCCATGGCCGCCTCGGCCGCCGGCTCGGCGTTCTGGTGGAAGGGCAGCGGATAGTTCTTCCACACCATGCGCACCTTGCCCGCGTACTCCTTCTCCAGCTGAGTCAGCGTCGGCTCGACCCGCTTGCAGAACGGGCACTGGAAGTCGGAGAACACGATCACCTGCAGCGGCGCATCCTTCGGGCCCTTCGCCGGGGCATCGCCCGCCTCGACCTTGAAGATCGTCTTGTCCTGCTCGGGGCCCTGCTCCGGCGCGCCCGCCGCCTGCGCCGGCGCCTTGGGCACCTCGCTCTTGGCCGTCTTCAGGATCGCCTCGTACACCTTGCCCTTGGGCGTGCCCTTCGCGATCATCTCGTCCGCCTTCTTCAGCTCCTCGTCGATCTTGGCCTTGAAGGCCTCGTAGGGCTGCGCCCCCGACAGGAACTTGCCGTTGATGAAGAACGCCGGCGTGCCGCGCGCGCCGATCTTGGCGCCCGCCTCCGAGTCCGCCGTGATCTCCTTCTTGAACTTGTCGCTGTCCATGGCCGCCTTGTACTTGGACATGTTCAGGCCGACCTCCTGGGCGTACTTGTCCAGGCTGGGGCGGTCCAGGTTGGTCTGGTTGGCGAACAGCTTGTCGTGCATGTCCCAGAACTTGCCCTGCTCGGCGGCGGCGCGCGCCGCCATGGCAGCCGGCATGGCGTTCTGGTGGAAGGGCAGCGGCAGGTCGTGCCAGGCCAGCCGCACCTTGCCCTTGTAGTCGGCCAGGATCTTCGTGATCGTCGGCTCGACCCGGCCGCAGAACGGGCACTGGAAGTCCGACCACATCACGATGGTGACGGGGGCGTCCTTCTCACCGCGGATGGGCAGCGAGCCCAGCTCGGCCTTGTAGGCGGTGTTCGGGTCGGGCTCGCCGGCGGCGGCCGGCGGCGGGGGCGGGGGAGCGGCCTTGTCCAGGCCATTCTTCGTCAGCTCCGCGTACAGGTTGGCGCGGCTGACGCCCGCCTTCAGCTTCTCGTCGGCCTTCTTGATCTCCTCGTCGATGGTCGACTTGAACGCCTCCAGCGGCTGGGCGCCGCGCAGGTTGCGGCCGTTGATGAAGAAGTTCGGGGTGCCCCGCGCGCCGAACTTCTCGGCCTCGTCGGAGTCACGCTTGATGGCGTCCTTGAACTTGTGGCTGTCCATGGCGGCCTTGTACTTCCCCATGTCGAGCCCGATCTCCTGCGCATACTTGTCCAGATCGGCGCGCGTCAGCGCGGTCTGGTTGGCGAACAGCTTGTCGTGCATCTGCCAGAACTTGCCCTGCTCCTGGGCCGCCTTGGCCGCCTCGGCGGACTCCATGGCGTGCTCATGGAAAGGCAGGGGAAGCTGCTTGAACGAGATGGACAGGTCGTTGCCGTAGTCCTTCTCCAGCTGACTCAGCGTCGGCTCGACGCGGCCGCAGAAGGGGCACTGGAAGTCGGAGAACTCGACGATGGTGACCTTCGGCTCCTTGCCACCCCTGGTGGGCGCGTCGCCGACGGTGACCTTGTAGACCTCGTTACCGGCGCCCGGGCCCTTGCCGGCCGGGGCGGCGGGCGCCGGGGCGGGCGAGGTGCGCGCGTTCGCCATCAGCTTGCCGTACACCTTGTCGGCGGGGGTGCCCGCGGCGATCATCTTGTCCGCGGTCTTCAGCTCCTCGTCGACGATCTTCTTGAACTCCTCGAAGGGCAGCGCGCCGCGAATGGGGCGGCCGTTGACGAAGAAGTTCGGGGTCCCCTGGACGCCGATCTTCTGGCCCAGCGCCATGTCCGCGTCGATGCGCGCCTTGCCGCTGCTGTTGTCCAGGAAGGCCTTGAACTTCGTCATGTCCAGGCCCAGGTCCTGCGCGTACTTCTCCAGGTCGGGGCGCTTGATGTTCGCCTGGTTGGCGAACAGCTTGTCGTGCATCTCCCAGAACTTGCCCTGGGCGTCCGCCGCCAGCGCGGCCTCGGCGGCCAGGGGCGCGTCCTGATGGAAGGGCAGCGGGTTGTGGCGGAACCACAGCCGCACCTGACCGTCGTAGTCCTTCATGACCTTCTCCAGCGTCGGGACCACCCGGCTGCAGAAGGGGCACTGAAAGTCCGAGAAGGCGACGATGTTGACCTTGGCGGTGGCGGGGCCGCGGGGCGTGCCCTCGAGCGGCACGTTGTAGCGCTCGATCCCGTCGGCCGGCGCGCCCTTGCCGTCGGCCTTGGCGCTGTCGGCGGTCTTGTCGCTGCTGCCGCTGCCGCCCTTCTTGGCGAGGCCGCCCAGCACGTAAAACCCTATTGCGACCACCGCTATCAGTAAGACGACTGTTCCCTTTTTCATGACGTATCTCCTGTGTGGATTCGAAAAGCCGAACGAAAACCAAAATGTGGAAGGCAGGCGCATGGTCCGGGGGCGAGCCGACGATTGTGTCGGCGATGTTTCTGGCGCGGACCAGCGCGCGCCAGGACCGATGCGTCGGCCCCGGCGGTGACGAACGGACGCTCGTTCAGGCCCGGGGTGGCCTGTCCAGCGGCTCGAGGACGCGGCTGGCGCGGTCGACGCAGCCGGCAGGCTGAGTGGCCTCGCCCGCCGGGGGGATCAGCTCGAGCCGGGCGTAGATGGCGGCAGGCTGAGCAATCCCCATCGATACCTGGGTTCCGCGCTCGGGCGGCAGCCCCGTGCACGCGGCGGTGCGGCCGGTGCGGCGCGCGCGCTGGGGCTGGAAGGCGCCGCTCGGCCGTTCGCTCTCCGGCAAGCGGGACACTCGGTAACGAAAGTCGAGCACCGGGAGGTTGCACGCGCCCATGGCCGGTTGACCCTCGTCCGCGAGGTGGTCCGCCTGCGCGGTGGTCGCTCCGTCAACGGAGCGATGCCCACCGGCGGGGGCTGGACAGTCGACCTGCAGCGGCGTGGCGTAGACGGCGTCGTCGCCATCCAGCGCGGCGGGGAGCTCGCACGCCGGGCCGCCCGCGATGCAGATGTCATCGAACGCGGAAGGGCCGGCGCCAGGTGCACCAGCCGCTACCGCCGCGTACGAGAGGACGACCCCCACCAGGGCAAACACGGTGCGAAAGCTAGCCGGGACAACCCCTTGAATCAAGTGAAGGCCGGGGGCCGACCGCCGGTGGCGGTCCGAAACAGCCGCTCCAGGACCAGCGTTTCGTCAGGTCTCGGCGGGATCAGCGCGCCGCGATCGGCTCGTCGTGCAGCGACTCGGACGCATCGATGCGCATCGGGGGCGCCTGCTGCTGATCGATGGGCACCGGCGGCGGGACGGCGCGCTGCATGGCCGGTCCCAGGTGCGCCCAGAAGCCGCGGCCGACGGCCCGTCCCAGCGCGGCGCTGGGGCCCGACGTCGTCCACCGGCCGATGATCGAGCCCGAGAGGCCGTTCCAGACCAGGAAGGTGATCGACGACCACTTTCCACGCTCTTCCACGTCGCCGGTCACGAACGCCGTCAGGTGATGCTCGCGAGCGACGGCCGGGTACTGGCCGGTGCCGTCGTAATGGGGCAGGCTGGTCATGGGCCGGAACCCGCGGCTGCGCACGATGCGCGAGACCAGCGCCCGCAGCGGCGCCCCCTGCTCACCCTGGATGGGTTGCACCGCCACCACGTGTCCGGCGGGGGCGCGCGCGGGACGACTGGCCCCGCGGCCGCGCGCCTGGACGGTGGTGGCTGGCCCCAACAGGACCAGACCGAGCAGGACCAGACCCAGCAGCGACGGCGTCCGCTTCACGGGCAGGAATGCTCACCTCGAATTTCATCAAACGCCAGGGATTTGTTCGCCAGCACACACAAAGCTCTTACCTCGCCGCACATGTAGTCAGGCCGGCGAAATCACTGGAAATCCGGGTTCGGCAGGCTGCGTTACACATTTCCAACCCACTGGAAACAAAGCGGAAATGTGCGGGGAATCATATATTCGATGGGGCCGTGGGGGGCCGCTTCGGTCATACTCACGCGAGGGCGGGAACTCGGAAAGCAGACGCAACCATGCCGTTGGGACGTGAAGACGCGACGCGAATCATCCGGTTTTGCATGGCCGGCGCAGGGTGGGGCACGGCCGTGCGAGACGACGATGTTTGCGTCGTCAAGATCGTGGAGTCGAATGTGCCGGACGGCACGCCCGACCGCTTCGAGGGGGTCACGTTCGAGGAGGCGCTGCGCGCCGCGGCGGCCGCTGGCCGGCTGAAGTCCGCCTGTCTGGAGAAGCAGATCTCGTTCATGGCGCGCGCCTTGCCCGACCAGGCCGGTGCCGAGCTGGACACGGTGCGAGAGCCGGACTCGGCGGCCGTCCGCGCCGAGGTTCGGCTGTTTCCCACCCTGGTGGCCACCATCAGCGCCCTGGTCCACGAGACGCAGCGCGAGCGCGGCACCTCCTCGCTGTACGCGTCGTCCCAGGGGCGGTTGTTCGAGCGCGAGATGCGCCGCCAGTGGGAGATCACGGACGGACGGCGCCAGGAGCTGGTCTCGCTGCGCGAGAGCAACCCCGCCGGTCTGCCCCGCGGCCTGGCGGCGCGACTGGACCGGACCACCGAGCTGATGGCCGGACTGGCGGAGCAGCGGCGCGAGGTGACGGCGGCCTCCGTCTCCGCCGCCGAGCTGATCGCGCGCTATACGCGCGTGAACGCCGACCTGCTGGGGATCATCGACGAGCTGGCCGGCCGGGCGGTGGCGGCGCGGGCGAAGTTCCCCGCGCTGGCCTGGGTGGCGCTGCTGCACGCGAAGGAGAAGACCGGCATCGAGCGCGCGCAACTTTGCAGCGCGTTCGCGTGGGATCATTTCCAGGGCGATCAGCACGCGGTGGTGGCGGGGTTGATCGCGGCGCGGCAGACGTACCTTCACCTGTTCTCGGTGGCGGCGCCTTCCCTGGCGCGCGAGATCCTGCAACGCACCCTCAGCTCGCCCATCGAGCAGGCGGTCGTCGACATCGAACGCGTGGCCATCGAGCACCGCGAAGGGGGCTTCGGAATCGATCCCGCCGCCTGGTTCGAGCTGATCAGCCGGAAGATCGACTCCCTGGGCGAGGTGGAGACGGCCGTGCGCGCCACCGTGGCGCAAGCCGTCGGTTGACGACGGGGACGCGCGGCGCGCTTCGCCCGACGGTCCCGCGGGCTGCAGCGGGAGGGCCCGCGGCAGCACGACAGGTGCGCCGCGCCCGTCAGAACGCGACCGGCAGGTCGACCTGGATCATGCGGTACTTCGAGGTGGTGAGCGGGGCGTCGAGCCCCTGCGAGTACGAGATGCCGGGACGGATCCACAGGCCTTTGCCCAGCGCAAAGTGCGCGCGAGGCCCGACGCCGAAGGTGACGTTGTCCAGGTTTGCGTCCGCGAAGGGCGTCTTCGCGCCCATCACGATGCGGTCGGGCGTGGTCAGCCAGCGCTGGTAGCGCACCTCGCCGCCCAGGGACAGCTGCGGGATCACGAAATAGCCCAGGTGCAGGCCGGCCGTGGCGTTGGTGCGGGTGGCGTCGGCGGCGCTGCCGGTCAGGTCGTTGCCGCGCACGCGGAACAGCTGGAACAGGGTCGCCTCGATCTGCGCGGTGAAGCCGCGATCGACGTAGCCGAAGCCAAGGCCGGCGATGCCGGTGAGGTAATTCACCGCGAACATCGAGTTGTCCATGGCCGAACGGGCGTTGATGCCGGCGGCGTCGGCGCCGGCTGCGCCCGCGTTCGGCGTCTGGCCGGCGCCCTGTCCGATGGGGATGGTGCCGCCCAGGAACGCCGCCAGCCGGAAGGCGCTCAGCCGGTGGCTGTACGCCATCCCGACGACGGGGTTGATGAACGAGCTGCCGTCGGCGGCCGCCGCCGGCGCGTCGTTCTTGACGAAGCCCAGCCGCACCACCGGCGCGAGCTCGGGCGTCAGCTTGTAGCTGGCCAGCAGCATCGTGACCTGGCTGCTGCCCGTGTTGCCGGCGGCGTCCTTGTAGAAGGCCACGCTGGTGTCCGACCGCACCACGTTGCCCACGGTCAGGGGGCGCAACTGCCAGGGCAGCGAGTACGGGGGAGGCGGTGCCGCGCTGGGCGCCACCGGCACGGGCGGCGAGGCGTGCGCCGAGACGGCCGGCGTCTGCGCCGGGGTGACGACGGCCGGGAGCGCCGTCGCCGGCGCCTCGGGCGGCGGCGCCGTGACCGGCGCTGGCACCTCCGCGGGTGGTGCCGCCGGGTCCGGCGCCGCAGGGGCCGGGGGCGTCTCTTCCGCGCGCGCCGCCAGGGGCGAGGCCAGCGTCCCCAGGGCCAGCGCCAGCGTCGCGAGGCGGGAGGGTTGAGCGATACGAGGGCGATCGATGCGGTGCTGCTTCACGGCGAAATCCTCTTCTCCTCCTGTTGGTAACGGCCGGACGAAGCGTGTTCGACCGTCGAGCCCGAATCGTGGGAGGTGTGCGACCGGACGCCTGGCATTGTGGCGGGGCGCGCGTTTCACACGTTTTTCAGCGATCGCGGACCATCGTTAATCTTGCCGTCCGCGGTCCGTGACCGATCTGTTACCGACCGTTGACAGGCGCGGGCGCGCCGGCGCGGACGCGCGTGGCGCGGGAACGGGCCAGGCACACTGGCGCCGTACGCGGGTCAGCGTTGCGGAAGGCGGCGCCGGGCGGCGCTCAGCCGGGCAGCGCGACCAGCACGCGGCCGTCCTGCACGCGCACCGGGTAGGTCGGCAGCACCACGGCCGGGTCTTCGAAGCAGGCGCCCGTCTCCAGATCGAAGGTCTGCTTGAAGATGGGCGACGCGATCTTGGGGCGGCCGGCCCGATCGCCCACGATGCCGCGCGCGATCACGAACGCGTCGCTGAACGGGTCGAAGTTCGACAGGGCGTAGACCTTGTCGCCTTCACCGACGCGAACGAGCGCCAGCTGCTTTCCGTCCAGCAGCGCGGCCACGCCGGAGTTCGGCCAGATGTCCTCCAGGGCGCACACGTCGCGCCAGTCGAGCGGGGGCTGCGGCTGCGGCGCGGTGGGGCGAAGCTCGTCGGGCGACGTCCCCATGGTCACTCGGCCGCCTCGGCGATGGCGGAGTCGGGCACGGGCCGCGGGCGCAGGCCGGCCGTCAGCTTGTCCAGCAGGTCGCGCTTCTCTTCCGTGTGCGCGGGGCGGTGCTGGGCGCGCTCGCCGATGAACACGATGCTGGGATCGGGCGCGGCGCTGTTCACGAAGGGGCGGAACTGCGCCAGCTTCTCCGGATCCTCCAGCGCCGTCTTCCACTCGCACTGATATGTGCCCACCACGTGCGCCATCTCGGCCTCCAGCTCGGCACAGATGCCCAGCTTGTCCTCCACGATCACCTGGCGCAGATAGTCGATGCCGCCCTCCAGGTTGTTCAGCCAGTTGGCGGTGCGCTGCAGGCGATCCGCGGTGCGAATGTAGAACATCAGGAAGCGGTCCAGGTACTTCACCACCGTGGCCTCGTCGATGTCGGTGGCGAACAGGATCCCGTGCTGCGGCTTCATGCCGCCGTTGCCACACAGGTACAGGTTCCAGCCCTTCTCGGTGGCGATGATGCCGAAGTCCTTGCTCTGCGCCTCCGCGCACTCCCGGGCGCAGCCCGACACGGCCGACTTCATCTTGTGGGGGCCCCGCAGCCCCTTGTAGCGGTTCTCGATGCGGCCGGCGAAGCCGACCGAGTCCTGCACGCCGAAGCGGCACCAGGTGTCGCCCACGCACGACTTCACGGTGCGCAGCGCCTTGCCGTAGGCGTGCCCCGACTCGAAGCCGGCGTCGATCAGCTCCCGCCAGATGGAGGGAAGCTGCTCCAGCCGGGCCCCGAACAGATCGATGCGCTGCCCGCCGGTGATCTTGGCGTACAGGCCGTAGCGCTTGGCCACGCTGCCGATCGCCACCAGCTGATCGGGCGTGATCTCTCCCGCCGGAACCCGCGGCACCACCGAGTAGGTGCCGTCGCGCTGGATGTTGGCCAGGTAACGATCGTTGCTGTCCTGCAGGGGCAGGTGCTTGCGCGTCAGGATGTGATCGTTCCAAGCCGAAGCGAGGATGGAGCCGACGGCGGGCTTGCAGATCTCGCAGCCCAGGCCACGGCCGTGACGAGCCAGCAGCTCGTCGAACGTCTTGATCTTGTGCAGGCGGACCAGCTGATAAAGGTCTTGGCGCGAGTGCGGAAAGTGCTCGCAGATGCTGGGGTTGATGGCGACGCCCGCCTTCTTCAGCTCGATCTTCAGCAGGTCGTTCACCAGCGGCACGCACGAGCCGCAGCCGGTGCCCGCCTTGGTGCACTTCTTCAGGGCCGGGACGGCGTGCACGCCGTCGCTGATGGCCTGACAGATGGTGGCCTTGTCGACGCCGTTGCACGAGCAGATGACCGCGCTGCCCGGCAGGGCGTCCACGCCGGGGCCCACGGACTTTCCGCTGCCCTGCGGGAAGATCAGATCCTCGGGCTTGGGCGGCAGCGCCACCTGGTTCTGCACCAGCTGCAGCAACTGACCGTACGAGGCCGCCTCGCCCACGAGGATGCCGCCCAGCAGGTGCTTGCGGTCGCCGCTCAGCACCAGCTTCTTGTAGATGCCGGACGCCGAATCGTAGGCGCTGATGACGTGGGCGCCCGAAGCGGTGGCGAAGGCGTCGCCGAAGCTGGCCACGTCGACGCCCATCAGCTTCAGCTTCGTGCTCATGTCGAAGCCGGTGAAGACGTCGCTGCCGCCCGCCAGCGTGGCAAAGGCGACCTTGGCCATGTGGTACCCGGGCGCCACCAGGCCGTAGGTACGGCCCTCGTAGCTGGCGCACTCGCCGATGGCCAGGATGTCCGGATCCGAGGTGCGGCAGTGCTCGTCGATGACGATGCCGCCCCGGCGGGCCAGCGCCAGGCCGGCCGACCGCGCCAGGTCGTCGCGCGGGCGGATGCCGGCGGAGAAGACGACCAGGTCGGCGTCCAGCTCGGTGCCGTCGCCGAAGGTCAGGCCGGCCACGCGGGTGGCGCCCGTCTCGTCCGTCCTCAGCGCGACCTCTTGCGTGTTCTTCGACGTGTGAACGGTGACGCCCAGACCTTCGATGCGCTGGCGCAGGATCGTTCCCCCCGCCTCGTCGAGCTGCAGCGCCATCAGGCGCGGCGCGAACTCGATGACATGCACGGACAGGCCCAGGTTCTTGAGCGCGTTCGCCGCTTCCAGGCCCAGCAGGCCGCCGCCGATCACCACGCCGGTCTTCGCGTTCGCCGACCAGCCGCGGATGGCCTCCAGGTCGTCGATGGTGCGGTAGACGAACGAGCCTGGAGCGTCGGCGCCCGGGATGGGCGGCACGAAGGGGTACGAGCCGGTGGCCAGGATCAGCGTGTCGTAAGGGACCTTCACTCCGGCCTGCGAGGTGACGACCTTCGCGTGCCGGTCGATGTGGGCCACCTTGTCGCCCAGGATGACGCGGAAGCCGGCCGCCTCGTACTGGCCCGGCTGGCCCAGGGTCAGATCCTCGGCGGTCTTCCCGTCGAAGAACGTGGACAGGTAAACCCGATCGTAGGCGCGCCGCTTCTCCTCGCCGAACACGGTGACCTCGAAAGCCCCCCCGCCGCGTTCGGCCAGGATCTCGAGGAAGCGGTGGCCGACCATGCCGTTGCCGGCGACCACGATCCGATGAGGACGGGACGATTCGTTGTCCTTGGCCATTGCAGATCGACCGTAGCCGCCGGCATGTTTCGGGTCGGTCAAGGCGCCGTCAAATGGTCGTAACTTGGCGGCAGGCGCCACCGGAACGGGCGCCCGGCGTGAAATCGGCCGCGGCCGCGGCTTGCGAGGAAGCCACGACATCCGCAAGCTTCGCCATCATGACCGACGCTGCTTCTCCCACCGCCGGCACCGGCCCCACGAAACCTCTGGCCGGGCGGGTGGTGGCGCTGCCCGAGACGCGCGAGCTGGATCGGCTGGCCGAGCTGCTGGAGGCGGAGGGGGCGCGGACCTGGCGCTGCCCGCTGGTGGCCATCCTGGACGCGCCCGATCCGCGTCCCATCGACGCGTGGCTGGACGGGCTGATCGCCGGCCAGCTGACCGACGTGGTGTTCCTGACCGGGGAGGGCGTGCGTCGCCTGGTGGCCGTCGCCGAGCGGGGAGGGCGCCGCGACCAGACGGTGGCGGCGCTGCGGCGCGTCCGCAAGATCACGCGCGGCCCGAAGCCGGCGCGCGCCTTGAAAGAGCTGGGGCTGGGCCCCGACCTGGCCGCCGCGGTGCCGACCTCGCGCGGGATCATCGACGAGCTGGGCAGCCTGGAGCTGCGCGGGCGGCACGTGGGGCTGCAGCTGTACGGCGAGGAGCCCAGCCACGAGCTGCGCGCTTTTCTGGAGGAGCGCACGGGGACCGACGTGCCGGTGGTCGCGCCTTACGTGTACGCGCCCGCCAGCGACGCCAGCAAGGTGAGCGAGCTGATCGGCGAGCTGACCGCGGGGCGCGTCGACGCCATCGCGTTCACCAGCGCGGCGCAGGTCGAGCGTCTGTTCGGCGTGGCGCGCGACAGCGGCCTGGACGGAGCGCTCGAGCGGGCCTGGCCGCGGGTGAAGGTGGCCGCCATCGGTCCGGTGGCGGTGGAGACGCTGCGCAAGCACGGCGTGGAGGCGAGCATCGTCCCCGAGCGCGCGTACGTCATGAAGCGCCTGGTGGCGGCGATCGTGACCGCGCTGGGCGCCTGATCGGCTGGCTGGCCGCTGATACGGCAGGCGGCTAGTTCGCGACCGCGACCTGGGCGGGCGGCGGGGCATGGCTGGCCAGCAGCTGCACCAGCTCGGACTTGCACGAGCCGCATCCGGTGCCCGCCTTCGTCGACGCGCACAGCGCCTCGATGGTGCTGGCGCCGCCGTCGATGGCCTCGCGCAGGCGGGCCTCCGTCACCTTGTGGCAGTTGCAGACCTGGCGATCGCCCCGCGGACCGGCCGCCAGCGCGGCGTTCGGGCACAGCACCTCCAGCGGCTCGTCGGGCAGCGGATCACCGCGGTCCAGGATCTGGATCAGGTCGCCGGCGGCGCCGGTGTTGCCGACCAGCATCGCCCCCACCAGGGCGCGGCCCCGCACCACCATCTTGCGGTACGAGCCGCGCCGGGTCTCCACCACCTGGATGACCTCGTCGCTGTCCAGCTCGGGCTCGAGGCGGCCCATCGACGCCACGTCGATGCCCGCCACCTTCAGCCGCGTGTACACCTTCGAGCCGCGGTAGCGGGCCTGCGGATTCGCGCCGGTGAGGACGTCCGCCAGCACCACCGCCTGATCCCAGGCGGGGGCCACGATGCCGTACAGGCGTCCGGCGTGCTCGGCGCACTCGCCGATCGCGTAGACGCCCGGCACCTCGGTGGCCAGGGTGTCGTTGACGATGATGCCCTTGTTGATGGGCAGGCCCGACGCGCGCGCCACGTCGATGCGCGGGCGGACCCCGCAGGCCAGCACCAGCATGTCCGCCGCCAAGATCTTCCCGTCGTCCAGCCTCACGCCCAGCCGCGAGCCGTCGAAGGGTTCTCGCACGTTCGGACGCTCACTCCGCCCCGCGGAGGCCGGCTCCATCGCCGCTTCGTCCTCTTGCGGGCTACCGAGCACCTCCTCGATCGTCCGCCCGGTGCGCACGAAGATCCCGTGGGCCTCGATCTGGCGCTCCAGCATCTCGCCACCCAGCTCGTCGAGCTGGGCGTTCATCAGCGTCTTGCCCGCGTGCACCACCGTGACGTGCAGGCCGCTGTCGCTCAGCACCTTCGCCGCCTCCAGCCCCAGCAGGCCGCCTCCCAGCACCACGGCGTTGTCGCCGGAGCGCGCGCAGGCCCGCATCTTCAGGCAGTCCGACATGGTCCGGTAGATGAAGACGCCATCCCGCAGCTCGCCGTCCGGTCCGGTCATGCCCGCCAGCGGCGGCACCAGGGGATGACTGCCCGTGGCCAGCACCGCCACGTCGTAACGGTGCGTGGCGCCGTCGGCGGTCTCGACCAGCTTGGCCGCCGTGTCCAGTCGCCGCACCGCCACGCCGTCGAACAACGTCACGCCGTTCGTCTGGTACCAGGCCGGTGGCTTGGTCACGATGGCGTCGGGGGCTTCGCCGCCCAGCACCTTGCCCAGCAGGATGCGGTTGTAGGCCCCGCCCTTCTCGTCACCGAAGATCGAGATCTCGTACCGGTCCAGGGCGCCCCGCTGCAACAGCTCGTCCAGCAGACGGCAGGTCGCCATCCCATTGCCGATGATGGCCAGCTTCTTCTTGCGCACGGTCAGGCGCTCCTTTTCTCGGGCGATGTCGATGATGTGGCGCCGCCAGCGTCGGCGGCTCGCGCGCGCACCGCGCACACCTTGAATTCGGGCATCCGGCTGGTGGGATCCAGCGCCGGCTTCGTCAACAGGTTCGCGGCCGCCCGGCCGCCCCAGTGGAAGGGCGCGAACAGCGTGTCGGGTCGAATGTCCGCCGTGACGTCGACCGTGAAGGTGACGCTGCCCCGGCGGCTCTCCAGCAGCAGGCTGCTGCCCGGCGCCACGCCCAGGCGTTGCGCCAGCCGCGGATGCACCTGCACCTTCGGCTCGGGCTTGGCGTCGCACAGCGCGCCCACGCGCCGGGTCTGCGCGCCCGAGTTGTAGTGCTCCTTGTAGCGGCCGGTCGTGAAGTAATAGGGGTAGTCCGGATCGGGCAGCTCGGCGGCCGGCCGGTGGCGGACCACGTGGAAGCGCGCCTTGCCGTCGGGAAAGGCGAATCGCTCGGCGAACAGGCGCGGCGTGCCCGGGTGTTCGCCCGTCTCCTGGGCGGGGCAGGGCCAGAACACGCCCTGGGCCCGGCGAATCTTGTCGTAGCTGATGCCGCTGTAGTCGGCGCGGGCGCCGGCGGTGGCCCGCCGTAGCTCGTCGAACACCGCCTCGCTGCCGGCGAAGCGAAAGGCCGGTCCGTGGCCCAGGCGCTCGGCCAGGCCCGCGATGATGTCGAGGTCCGAGCGGGCTCCTTCGGGAGGCCGCCGGATGCGCTGGCGCAACAGCACGCGTCCCTCCAGGTTCGTCATCGTTCCCTCCTCTTCCGCCCACTGGGTGACGGGCAGCAGGACGTGCGCCGCCTGCGAGGTGTCGTTCTCGAACGCGTCGCACACCACCAGCAGGTCCAGCGCCGCCAGCTTGCGCACGATGTTTCCGGCGTGCGGCGAGGCGACGGCCACGTTCGACCCGAACACCAGCAGGCCCCGGATGCCACCGTCGGGGCCCAGCGCGTCCAGCAGCTCGTACGCGCTTTTTCCTTTGCCCGGCAGCGCCGCGGGATCGACTCCCCACACGCGCGCCACCGCGGCGCGGTCGTCGGCGTTCTCGATCAGGCGATAGCCGGGCAGCTGATCCGCCTTCTGGCCGTGCTCCCGTCCGCCCTGGCCGTTCCCCTGACCGGTCAGGCAGCCATAGCCACTGTGCGGCTGGCCGACCCTGCCCAGGGCCAGCATCAGGTTCGTGAACGCCAGCACCGTGTCGACGCCCTTCGACTGCTGCTCCGGCCCCCGCCCCGACAGCAGCATGCTGCTGTCGGCCGTCGCCATCATGCGCACCACGCGCAGCTGCTGCTCGATCGAGATGCCGGTGAGGCGCTCGACGTGCGCCGGGTGCGTTTCCATGACGGCGCGCCGCACAGCCTCGAAACCGACGGTCCGTCGGGCCACGTAGTCGAGATCGATCAGCTTCTCGGCGACCGCCAGGTGCAGCAAGCCGTTCGCCAGCGCCAGATCCGACCCGGGCGTCAGCTGCAGGTGGACGTCGGCCACGCGCGCCGTCTCGGTCCGGCGCGGGTCGACGACGATCAGCGCCCCCTGCCCGTGCTGGGCGTGAACCCATTGCATCATGGGCGGCATGGTCTCGGCCGAGTTGGCGCCCCACAGCAGCAGCGTCTTGGTGCGGGCGATGTCCTCCATGGGGAAGGGCAGGCCCCGATCGATCCCGAACGCCTTGTTCTGCCCGCCCGCCGCGGACGACATGCAGTAGCGGCCGTTGTAGTCGACGTTGGGCGACGCCAGGGCCACGCGCACGAACTTCCCCAGCAGGTAGGCCTTCTCGTTCGTCAGCGCCCCGCTGCCGAAGGCGCCCACGGACGCCGCGCCGTAGCTGGCGCGCAGCTTCAGCAGCCGCTCCGCCACGAAGTCCAGGGCGGCGTCCCAGGTGGCGGGCACCAGGCGACCTTCGCCGTTGCGCACCAGCGGCGCCGTCACCCGAGCGGGGTGGTCCAGCAGGTCGGCCGAGGTGAACCCCTTGATGCACATCTGCCCCCGGTTCACGGGGAAGTCCTGGTCCGGCCTCACCTCGATGGTGGTGCCGGCGGCCGTCACGCTGGTGACCGACATCCCGCACTGGAACGCGCAGTACGGGCAGTGGGTCCGGGTCGTCACGCTGGTGACGGCGCGCAGGACGGGCAAAGCACGCGTGGACGACATGAGGCCTGTTCAGGATCGGGGAGGCCTCATTTCCGGTCGGTCAAGATTGGACCAGGAGATGGTAACGGCCGGGCGCCGCCCTGGCCGCCGACGACGAAGGCGTGCCGTCTCCATTTTGCGCGCGGGATGTCGTAAGAAGCCCAGGAAGGCCCTCGCTAAGGCCCCCCTCATCAGGCCCCCCATGCTCATCCCCGGCCCAAGACCGCCGACGCCAGCCGCTCCCGCGGTGAACCGCGCGTCGCCACGGCGGCGCGCCCTGCTGGCCACCGCGCTGCTCGCTTCGGCCTTGGTGTCGGGCGTGGCGGGGGGCACGCCGCCGACCGCAGAGCTGGTGATCTTCGAGGCGGCCTCGCTGAAGGACGCCTTCGCCAGGCTGGCGCGCCAGTTCGAGGCCGAGCACCCGGGCACCAAGGTGATCACCAACGCTGCCGGCAGCCAGGAGCTACGCGCCCAGCTCGAGCACGGGGCCAGCGCCGACGTCTTCGCCTCCGCCGATCGCAAGCACATGCAGGCGCTGGTGGCCGAGGGGCTGGTGCAGCCCCCGGCGCTGTTTGCCTGCAACGAGCCGGTGCTGGTTGTCCGGACCGCCCTGGCTGCCACGGTGAAGACGTTCGCCGACCTTCCTCGCGTCGAGCGGCTGGTGCTGGCCGCCCCGGACGTCCCCATCGGCGCGTACACCGCGCAGGTCCTGGCGAAGGCGGCCTCCCGATACGGCGCCGATTTCGCTGACCGCGTGCAGGCGCGCGTCGTCTCGCGCGAGCTGAACGTGCGGCAGGTCCTGGCCAAGGTGGTCCTGGGCGAGGCGGACGCGGGCATCGTCTATCGCAGCGACGTGGCCGCCATCCCTGGCGGCAAGGTCCAGGTGGTGACGATCCCGGGCGAGCTGAACGTGACGGCCCAGTATCCGATCGCGATCTTGAAGCAGGCGCCCCAGCCGGCGCTGGCGCGGCAGTGGCTGGCGCTGGTCACGTCGCCGGCGGGGGGCGCGGCGCTACGCGAGGCGGGGTTCGTGGCCTGTTCGAGACCGTGACGCCCCCCGGGCCGCGCTCGCCTTCGTCCTCGCTGGCGCGGTCGCTGTGGCCGGCGGCGGTGGGCCTGCTGGCCGCCGCGCTGCTGCTGCTGATCGGGCTGCCCCTGGCGGCGCTGTTTCTGACCACGTCTCCGCGGGCCCTGTTGCAGGGGCTGGCCGATCCCATGGTGGTTCCCGCCATCCGGCTGTCGCTGGTCACCACGACGGCCAGCCTGGCGCTGGTGGTCCTCACCGGCACGCCGCTGGCGTGGTTGCTCGCCCGGCGGCGGGGGCGTGGCTGGCGCTTCGTCGAGACGCTGGTGCAGCTTCCGGTGGTGCTGCCGCCGGCCGTCGCCGGCGTGGCGCTGCTGCTGGCGTTCGGCCGGCGCGGCCTGCTGGGGCCGCTGCTGGCGGGCGTGGGCGTGGGCGTGCCGTTCACCCGCGCCGCGGTGGTCCTGGCCCAAACGTTCGTCGCCGCGCCCTTCTACGTCCAGGCGGCGGTCTCCATGTTCAAGCGGCTGGACCCCGACATGTTGCTGGTGGCGCGCACCCTGGGCGCCTCGCGGCCGCGGGTGTTCTTCCGGGTCGTGCTGCCGCTGTCGCGCGCCGGCCTGGCGGGCGGCGCGGCGATGAGCTGGGCGCGCGCGCTGGGCGAGTTCGGCGCCACGCTGATGTTCGCGGGCAACCTGACCGGACGCACGCAGACGCTGCCGCTGGCGATCTACACGGCCCTGGAGTCCGATCTGCGCACCGCGCAGAGCCTGTCGCTGATCTTGCTTGCGGTGGCGTTCGGGCTGCTGATCACCATCCAGTTCGGGAGCCGCCGGTGACCACGCTGGCGGTAGAGCTGACCGGGCAGGTCGGTGCCCTGAGTCTGGCGCTGGGGCTGGAGGCGCGCGGGGGCGCCGGGCCGGTCGTGATCGTCGGACCCAACGGCTCCGGGAAGACCAGCGCGCTCATGTCGATCGTGGGCGCGCTCAAGCCCCACAGCGGCCACGTCGTCCTGGGCGAGCAGCCGTTGTTCGACGCCGGGCGCGGCATCGACGTCCCGGTCGAGGCCCGCGGCATCGGCTTTCTGCCCCAGCGTTATGCGCTGTTCCCCCACCTGGACGTCCTGGGCAACGTCGCCTTCGGCGTGGCCGAAGCAGAACGGCCGGCCCGCGAGCAGCGGGCGCGGTCGGTGTTGCAGGACCTGGGGGTCGAGGGGTTGGCCCGCCGCCGTGTGGACGGGCTGTCGGGCGGAGAGGCGCAGCGCGTGGCGCTGGCACGGGCCCTGGCGGCCGCTCCCCGGGCGCTTCTGCTCGACGAGCCGCTCGCTTCACTGGACGCCGCCGTGCGCCGGGAGGTGCGCGCCTTTCTGGCGGCGCAGCTCCGCACGCTGGCCATCCCCACCGTGATCGTCACACACGATCGGGCCGACGCCGAGGCGTTCGCGGGGCACGTCCTGGTGCTGGAACGGGGGCGGGTGGTCCAGCAGGGATCGCTGGCCGGGCTGGCCGCCGCCCCGGCCACGCCGTTCACCCGGCAGTTCGCGGTCCAGGACGCCGGTGACAGGCGGACCGACTCCGCGGACTGATGCCGGCCGCCGATACGGCTCAGGCGAGGGCGCGGCGGCGCGCCGGCCGCGCCGCCACGAACGCCCGATGCAACGAGAACTGCCCGCGCGCGCGGAGCAGGTTATGCGCGCCCCGGCTCGTGAAACGGCTGGCGTCCCAGCCGAAGTAGGACTCGTTCAGCGCGTCCGCGGCGAAGCGGGCGGCCAGCTCGAGGCTGATCCAGTCGGGACCCAGCAGCAGCGCGCGGCGCTCGTCGGCGCTCAGGGCGCGGCCGTAGGCCTGACGATAACCGTCGAGCGAAGCGGTGAAGACGCCCAGGTCCAGCGCGGCCTCGGGCTGATCCTCGCCGCTGCGGTTGCACCACGAGCGCCAGGCGTCGCCCAGCTCGAACGCCAGCGGCTGCGGTCCCACGGTGTCGAGGTCGATCAGGCACAGCGCCTTCTCGCTGTCGGGCGGGCTGGCGCCTGCGAACAGCACGTTGTTGAACTTCAGGTCGCCGTGGCACACCCGGGGCGGCAGCGCCGGCAGGGCGGGCAACGCCGCGGCGGCTGTCAGGATCTCGGCGGCCAGGGCGGCCACCACCGAATGCAGCGGGTGACCAGCGTGCTGCGCCAGCGCGCGCTCCAGCGTCGCCAGGTGCCGGGGGGTGTCGTGAACGCCTGCCCGCAGCCCGACGAACTGATGAGACAGGCCGTCCAGCGCGGCGTGGAAGCGCGCGATCAGGGCACCGGCCGCCGCCGCCTGGCGGGCGGCGGCCTCCGGGGCGGTGGCCAGCACGTCGAACGAATGGCCCGGCACGAACGTCATCAGGCGCCAGAGCCCGGCGGCGGCGGTCGCCGGGAGCTGCAGGCACAGCTGCCCCTCGCGCGTGGGGATCAGCGCCGGCGTCACCATGCCGGCGGCCGCCAGCGCCGCCGTCACGGCCTGGATGTTCTGGTGAATCGCCGGCGAGAACAGCGGGTTCACCCGCTGCAACACGCACCGCCCCTCCGGCAGCCCCGGCCCGGGGGCGTCCAGCAAGAACGTCTCGTTGATCAGCCCATTTCCCAGCGGCGCGACCGCCGCGTCCGCCGTCACCGGAAAATGGGGCAGCACCAGGGTCCTGATCGCAGCGAGCGCCGGGGATTCGGTCATCAGCGGAAGATCACCTGACCGGCGTCATTGACGCCCACGCTGCGGTGGCGGTGCGCGCCGGTGAAGCGCTCCACCTCGCGTACCCACGGCGAGTCGGGATAGTGGTTCACCATCTGCTCCGCCTCGCCGCGCGCCTCGGACCCGCGGTCCACGGCCACCAGCGCGTGGATCAGGATGGAGGTCCGCTCGGGCGCCTCGGCGCTGTCCGGGAAGCGGCGGTTGCCTTCTCGGGCCAGCGTGACGGCGGCGGCGGGATCGCTGTCCTTGATGGCGCGCAGCCGCGCCATCAGCTGGGCTTCCTTCGTTTCGACGCCCGCTGCCTTGCCGGCGGGGGACGGCCCCTGACGCTGCGCCTGGGCCGTGGCCGCCATGCCGGAGTTCGTCCCCCCGCCCCCAGCGCCTGCCGGCGGCGGAAGCGCGGCCGGGGAGGGCGACGCCCCCGCGGCGGAGCTGCCGCCGGCGGCGCGCGCCGCCTCATCGCTTGCCTCGCTACGTGTCGCCGAGGCCTCTGGACGCGCGCCGGCGGTCGCCCGCCAGAAGGCGTAGCCCATCAGCACCAGGACGGCGACCAGCGCGAAGACCAGGCCCCGGACCCGTGGCGTTCGACCCGGCGTCACGGGCAGCTACCGACGTCGGCCGTGTGCGCGTCGTACACGTTCTGGATCGCCATCTTCATGGCGGGCCACTTCGTGCTCTGGCCATTGTTCGAGGTGCTGGAGCCATCGTCGCTCTCGTATTGCCACGCCCAGCCGCCGTTGTAACCGTTCGTGTACAGGTATGTGTACGTGTCGTCGCCTTTCACGCCGTCCTGATCGAGGGCGTAGAACTCGCCCATCACCAGCTTCTTGTCGAGGCCCCAGTGCGACGCTGGGTTCTTGAACGGCGAGTTCGAGACGCCGTTCGCCGTGTAGTAGTGGACCTCGTAGAAGTCCAGGGTGCCGTTCTGCTTGCCGCCGGCGTTGCGGAGCGAGCTGTCCGAATAGTTGTTCGTCTTGCCGCTGACGGCCGAGCAGTAGTCGAAGGTCTGCGAGCCGTTCGTGACCGGGGCGGCGGGATCCGCGTCGTGAATGGCGGCGGCGAACCAGTTCACCGTCTTGTTGATGGCCGCCTGTGTGGTGCGGTGGGTGGCCCAGCCCTTCTCGGCCATGCCCTCCGGCTCGTTGAAGATCTCGTACGCATACAGGCCCGGCGTTCCCTTCAGCGCCTTGACCAGCGGCGTCAGGTAGTTGTCGATGTAGGCCTGTCGATACGGGTCCATCTCCAGCAGCTTCTGGTTGTTCGTGTACGCCGTCATGGCGTTGTCCTGCATCATGTCGAAGGACCACAGGCTGATGGTCACCGCCACGCCATTCGTCGCGGCGGCGTTCAGGATCGCCTTCACCCCGTCGACGTGGCTCTGGGGCAGCTTGACCGCCATGCCGCTCGAGTCGTAACCCGGCGTGACGGTGCCGTTGGTGTGGAACCACCAGCGGATCACCCGGCCGCCAGCGTCGTGCACGTTCTTGAACAGCGTGTTGAACGTGCCGATGTTCGGGTTCGGCACGTCGCCGGCGAATTGCACCCAGGCGACGTTCACGCCGCTGGCGAAGTTGCAGATCGCGCTGGCGCCGCCGGCCGCGCCCCCCGCGCCCGGTCCGCTTCCGCCCGTGGCGACGCCGGTCGCGCCGCCCGCGCCGGTCATCATTCCCGCGCCCGCGCCCGCGCCGCCGCTGGCGATGCCCCCGGAGCCGCGGATTCCGCCGCTGGCGGTGCCGCCCGAGCCGATCGCGCCACCGCTGCTGCTTCCGCCGCTGCCCGACAGGCCGCCGCTGCCGGCGCCGCCCGAACCGACGGCGCCGCCGCTGCCCGGCTTGCCCCCACTGCCCACGCTTCCCCCGGACCCGCCGCTGTTGCCGCCGCTCCCCGTCTTGCCGCCCGTGGCCGCGCCGCCCGAGCCGCTGCTCCCGCCGCTGGCGCTGCCGCCCGAGCCATCGCCGCCGCCGGACGAGCCACAGGCGGCCAGTCCGGTGCACAGCGCCGCGGCGAAGACAAACCGAGATCTCATGAAACCTCCGAGGGACGGGAGCGGGGGGCGGTGAGCAGCTCTCCTTGATACAACAACAGCAGGGAGATTGGGCAGGGTCTCACGGCGGCGCGGCCGGCGGCGCCGGGCCTGATGGATCTGCCGATTTTCTGGTTAGCCTCGCGGGGCCTGGCGTCTTTCTGGCCTGGCTCCGCGGGGCTGTCTTCGCCGACGCAGCCGTCCGGGGTCACGGTTTCTGCGCGCCCGGCTCCTCGGACGGGCCGCCCAGCCTGCGGCACGCTAGAAAACCGCCCATGACGACCTCTTCCTTTCTGTCGATGGTGTTCAGCGCCGCGCTGGCGCTGGGGACCCGGACGGTTCCCCGACGGCTGGCCGAGGCCACGCCGCCGCCCCCGCCGGCCGCGCGGCGCGGGCGCGCCGCCGACGTGCTGGCACGCGCGATTCACAGCCGGGACATGTGGCGGCGCAGCCGCGAGAAGCTGATGCTGAACGACTTTGGCGAGCTCGGGCATTTCCGCGACGCCAACGCGGCGCTGCCGCCTCCGCGCCCCGGCGAGAAGCGGGTGGTGTTCTTCGGCGACTCCATCACGGCGGGATGGCCTCTCGATCAATTCTTTCCCGGCCGGCCTTACCTGAACCGCGGGATCGGGGGGCAGACCACCTCCCAGGCGCTGGTCCGGTTCCGGCAGGACGTCATCGACCTGCGTCCGGCCGCGGTGGTGATCCTGCTGGGGACCAACGACATCGCCGGTAACACCGGCGCGATCTCCGTCGGCGACATCGAGAAGAACCTGGCGTCCATGGCCGAGCTGGCCCGCGTCCATCACATCGCGGTCGTCTTCTCGTCGGTGACGCCCGTGCACGACTACACCCCCCAGTCGGACATCGCCTTTCCGTTGCGCCCGCCGGCCACCATCCGCCAGCTGAACGAATGGCTGAAGGCGCATGGCCCGGAGCTGGGCGCCACCTACCTCGACTACTCCTCGGCCATGATCGATGAAGCGGGTCTGCTGCGACGCGAACTGGCAGTGGACGGGCTGCATCCCAACCACGCGGGGTACGAGATCATGACGCCGCTCGCCGAGGCCGCCATCCAGCGCGCGCTCGCCGCAGCGACGGGGCGTTGACATCTCGCGTCCAGCATTCAATTTGTAAATGGCGGAGTGCAGAAAACGTGGGGGTGGCTTTTTTTCTCCCACTTTTTGTTCGTGACGATTATCCTGCAGCCCCTGTTCGGAAAGCAGTCCCACCCCAACGGAGGAATCCCATGAAGCTCGTTCGCGTTGTTTTCGTTGCCCTGGCTGTTCTGCTCCCGACGTCCTGGACCGTGGCCAAGGCCGCTGATCCGGCCCCCGCCGCTGGCGAGGCCACCAAGAAGGACACGAAGAGCAAGAAGGAAGACAGCGAGAAGAAGGCCGACAAGAAGTAGTTCCTTCGGTCCGCACGCGCGGACCGGGTTCTGTTTCGCCCCGCGGCGCCTCCCGGCTCCGCGGGGTTTTTCTTTTCTGCCGCCCGCTGCGGCGGCGCGGCCCGTCGACGACGCGCCGCCCGCGAAAGGCGAGCGAGATCCAATGTAGTGGGATATATTACCTGCCGATGGCTGGTCCCAAAGAGCCCGGTAGTTCGGGCCCGATTGCGACCGTCGGCCAAAATTCGACGGCCGATTCGACGGTCGAGAGCGGAGGCCAAGGCGGCCCGAGCGATCGCCCGATCGATCGATCGAGCGCGGGCGCGCGCGTGGAGCCGGACGCGAAGGCGACGCGCGCCACCACCGGCCGCATCCCCAGCCTGACCCCCTTGAAGTCGGTCGCCTCGTCCGGCACCGACCAGGCCGCGGGCAAGGCGGCTTTCCGGCCCCACGTGACGGCCTACTGGACGCCGCCGGTGTCGACGGCCGGGCAGGGGCAGTCCGGGTTCATCCGCATCGCCACGCCCATCAGCACGCGGCCGGACGGCGTCGTCTCGATCATTTCACCGCGCGCGCTGCCGGCGACTGCCGCCGCCGACAAGGGCGGCGCGGCGACGCGTCCGGCCTCGACGGGGGGAGACGCCGCAGAGGCGCGCGCCGGGATCGTTTCGATCTCGGCCGGCTCGCCGGCGATGTATCCGGAGACACCTCCCTTCGGCATCTCGACCATCGCGGGGGTCGGCGGCACGGTCGGTGATCCCTCGAACGCCCAGGGTGTCCCGCTGCGCGCGGGTGTGGCCCGCAGTGGCCGCATCCCCTTCCGCGTCGGTGAATACGAGGTGGCCACGCGCCTGGCGCAAGGGGGCACCGGATCGATCTACGTGTGCCGTCGCGCCAAGACGACCGGCCCCCTGTTCGCGCTGAAGGTGATCCGCCAGCACGCCCAGCAGAAGGAGGCGGTCATGGCTTCCTTCAGACGAGAGGCCCGGGTGGGAAAGTTGCTGCGCCACCCGAACGCGCTGACCGTCATCGACGAGGGCACGTACGAGGGCCAGCCGTTTCTGATCCTGCCGTACGTCGAGGGGGGCACCGTCTCGTCGCTGGTGGCGGACGGGGTGCGCGCGCCGGCGCAGAACATCGTGACGATCCTGCTCGACGTGTTGCGGGCGCTGCAGCACGCGCATCATCTGAAGAACGAGCAAGGGCAGCCCCTGGGCATGGTTCACGGCGACATCTCGCCCGACAACATCCTGGTGGGGACGGACGGCATCGCACGCCTCACCGACTTCGGCAGCGCGCGCATGTCCGAGTCGCCCGACGGAGAGCCTGATACTTTCGGCCTGGGCAAGCCGTCGTACATGTCGCCCGAGCAACTGCGGGGCGAGCCGCTCGACATGCGGTCGGACCTCTTCGCGGTCGGCATCGTGATGTGGACGGCGCTGACCGGGCAGAAGCTCTTCGCGGCCGAGAACTACGATCAGACCGTGATGCGGGTGATGCGGCGGCGAATTCCTCCCCCTAGCTCCCTGGGCGGTCCGCCCGACCTGGACGAGGTCTGCATGACGGCCCTGAACCGTTCTCGCGAGGGGCGCTTCTCGAGCGCCGATCAGATGGCCGACGCGCTGATGACGGCGGCGGTGAAGGTCGATCTGGTGGCGACGCGAGAGCGCGTGTCGCAGTGGGTCCGCCGCGACATGGCCGAGCCCCTGACCGAGGTGCGCCGGCGCGTGGAGCACATGTTCGGCGACAACCCGAAGTCATCGGGGACGCCGGCGGGCGACGCCCAGCGACGGCCGGCCACCACGCCTCTGACGGGGGTACCGCCGGCGGCGACGATCCAGATGCGCGCCCTGCCCCGGGGCGCGGCGGCCGCCCTGGCCGCCCACATGGGGGAGAAGCTGACCAGCAAGGGGGATTCCCCGGCACGGACGCTGTTCATCCCCGGGCCCTCGCCGGTGGCCGCCGCCCCCCGGCTGTCGCGGCGTCAGTGGTACATCATCGTCTCCCTGTCGCTGGCCACCTTCTTCCTGACGCTGATGATCGGAAGCTGGATCTCTCGCCCGGGCGGGCTGCGGCGCGCCGGCGCGTCGGCAGGTTCAGCGCCGCGCGCCCTCGAGATGAGCAGGAACACGCAGTAGCGCTCCCTTCGATGCAGGGCAAACTCGAGACCGTGACCGAGGGAGTCAGCGCGCCGCCGGGGCTCTCGCGGCCCAACGTGGTGCTGGCGCTGTGGCGCGGGCTGCGGCCGAAGCAGTGGATCAAGAACCTGCTGGTGTTCGCCGGGCTGGTGTTCACGCTGAACGAGCGCTGGCGCCTGTTCACGCCGGAGATGTGGCGCTATCTGGCGCGCTCCGCCGCGGCCTTCGTCCTGTTCTCGTTGATCTCCAGCACCATTTACCTGCTGAACGACGTGCGGGACGTCGAGAAGGATCGCCGCCATCCCATCAAGCGGAACCGGCCCGTGGCGTCGGGGGCGCTGCCGCCCTGGCTGGCCAACACCGCGGCCCTGACCCTGATGCCGGTGGTGTTCACGGCGGCGTTCCTGCTCAGCAAGCCGTTCTTCGTGGTGCTGGCGTCGTACGTGGCGATGCAGTTCGGCTACATCTTCCTGCTGAAAGAGCTGGTCCTCGTCGACGTCTTCATCATCGCCATCGGCTTCGTGATGCGCGCCGTCTCGGGCGCGGTGGTGCTGGGCGCCCAGATCTCCCCCTGGCTTTACACCGTCACCTTGCTGGGCGCCCTGTTCCTGGGCCTGTGCAAGCGTCGCAACGAGCTGGTGCTGCTGGAAGGCCGGGCGGCAGACCACCGCAAGATCCTCGAGCGCTACACGGCGCCCTTGCTCGACAGCCTGACCAGCATCGTCGCCTCGTCGACCATCATGGCGTATTCGCTGTACACCTTCACGTCGCCGGCGCTCCCCTCGAACAACCTGATGATGTTGACGGTGCCGTTCGTCATCTTCGGTATGTTTCGCTACCTGTATCTGGCGCACTCCCACAACGCCGGCGGAAGCCCCGAGGAGGTGTTCCTGCGGGACAAGCCGCTGCTGGTGACCATCGGGTTGTGGATCCTCACCACCGGGCTGATCCTGGGCCTGCGGTGACGGGGTAGGGCGCTGTCCCGGGCCCGGCCCGCTCGCAGCCGCCCCTTGCGCTCGCGGGCCACGCAGCGCAAATTTCAGCCGTTCGCTTTTTTCCTATCCTCTGTTTGCCCCCTTAAGGTTGGTCCTCTCTTATGAACGCGGTGCCACCCTGGCTCGACGCCCTTTTCCCCGCCGGCGCTCCCCTCGTGGGCGAGGCGCTGTGGATGGCATCCGAGCCCCCGCCCATCCACCCCGAAGAGGAGGCGCAGGTGGCGACCGCCGTCGCGAAGCGGCGCGCCGAGTTCGCCGCCGGCCGGGCCTGTGCCCGGCGCGCCCTGACCAGACTGGGGGTCGCCGACTTCGTCCTGAAGAACGGGCCCGACCGGGCGCCGCGCTGGCCGGCCGGGGTGGTGGGCTCGATCACTCACGCCGGCGCGGTACCGGGCGGATTTTGCGCCGCCGTGGTGGCGCGGTCGACGGACTTCCTGACGTTGGGGCTGGACGCCGAGCTCGCGGATGCGGTCCGTTCGGAGCTATGGCCGCGCGTGACGACGGCCGAGGAGCGCCATTGGCTCGGAGAGCAGCCGGCGGAGACCCGCTCCACGCTGGCCGCCACCCTGTTTTCGGCTAAGGAATGTTTTTACAAGGCACGGTTTCCCCTGTGCGGTGAATTTCTCGAATTCGCCGACGTGGAGGTTGCCCTCGACCCGGCAGGATCCAGCTTCGAGGCGAGACTCACCAGAGACGGGGCGGATTCCCCGGGCAGGCCCCTGCTGCCTGGATGTAAGGGGCGTTACGTCAAGGTCGACGGGTTCGTCATCACGGGCATCGGCGTCCCGGCAAACGTCGAAATACCCGGCGGGTTCGCCGTTAGTGATGGCAGAGGCGGGCAATGAGCCCCCGGCCGACTTTGACCGAGAAAACAGAGCATGGTAAACAGACCCGGGTCTCAAATGGCTAGCCAACCGTCGGATCGGTCAGACGGCGACGGTCAAGGGGACGAGAAGGCCCGCGAGAAGACCGACAGCGGGTTGGACGCGGCGCTGGACCGGGCCGTCCCCGCTGCCGAAGCCGAGGCGTTTCTCATCGGCGTCAATGGGAAGCACGCCGGGCGTGTGTACGCGCTGTCGTACAACACGGTGTCGCTCGGGCGCGCCGCGGACGCCGACGTGTACATCTCCGACCCCTCGGTGTCGGCGCACCACGCGCGCATCCTGAACAGCAGCCGGGGGTTCGAGATCGAGGACCTGAACTCCACGAACGGGACCTTCGTGGGCGGCAAGCGGATCACGCGCAGTCCCCTTCGGGGGGGTGACCGGGTGATGCTGGGGCAGGTCGAGTTCAACTTCCTGCTCGACCGGCCGGTCGAGTCGACGATCGCGGTGTTCTCTCCGGGGGTGGCCGCAGCGCCCATCTCGCACGCCAACAGCCTGGCTCGCATCCCGCAAGCGTACTATCCGCCGCCGCCCAGCCCCTTCGCGCCGGCCCAGATGGACGACGAGCGCAGCGGGCCCTCGCTGGTCGAGGTCATCGGGAAGCTGATCCGGCTGTATCGTTTCTTGCGGCGCTACAGCCGGGTGATCGCCCTCGTCTGCGGGGCGGGGCTGGTTCTGGGGCTCGCCTCCCTGCTGGTGGTCCCTCCCGCCAAGGAGGCGCTCTGCGAGGTGAAGCTGCAGCCCCAGGTGAAGACCAACCCGATGGACACGCAGGGCCGGCCCTCGGACGAGGACGCGGTGCAGTTCTTCGCCGGCGCCGAGCGAGCCTTCACCGATCCGGAGCTGGTGGCGGGCACGCTGAAGAAGCTCCGCGGCTGGACCCCCGACGACGCCACCGTCCAGTCGATCACCAGCCGGTTGCGTTTCGAACCGCGTCCTGACCGCGTCTACCGCGCCACCTACCGCGATCGGCTGCTGGGCGGAGGCAAGCCGGACCCGGCCGTCTTCTTGACGGCGCACATCGAGAACTACGTCCAGACCGAGATCAACAAGGCGCTGCGCGTCTTCACCGCGCAGGCGGACTTCCTTCGCGATCAGCTGAAGTCGGTCGAGGGCGATCTGGCGCGGATCAGCGCCGAGAAGGTCAAGTTCCGGGAGAAGAACGCCGACCGCCTGCCCGAGGAAGCGGCGTTGACCCACAACACCCGCTTCAGCCTGGAGTCCCGTCGCGCCGAGCTGAACGCGCAGATCCGGCAGCTGCAAGGTGAGCTCGATGCGCAGCGCAGGGCCCTGGCGGCCGAGGGACCCCTGGCCCAGATGAAGGCATCGGGCGCGCAGGTGTACCGGGACTCGCTGGCCAAGATCAACGGCAAGCTTAGCGAGGCGTATGCGCGCGGGCTGGCCGACGGTCACCCCGAGGTCAAGCAGCTGAAGGACGAGAAGGAGCGCATCGAGGCGCTGATCAAGAACGAGATGTCCGCGAACAGCGACGACCTCGAGCGGAAGTCGAACGCCGGCTTGCAGGCGATGAAGTCGCGCGTCGATCTGCTGCAGGCCCAGCTGGGCGCGGCCCGCGCCGACCTGGCCGATACCGAGCGGAGCCTGGGCCAGATTCGCAACGTGGTGGGCGACCTGCCCCGCGTCGAGGCGCGGGTGCAGCAACTCAACGACATCCAGGACGCGACCACCCACCTGCACGGCCAGCTGTTCGAACAGCTCAAGAAGGCCGATCTGCAGCTGAGCCTGGAGCGGGTGTCGGCCGAGTCGCGCTACGAGGTCATCATCCCGCCCCAGCTGGTGAAGACGAAGAAGCCGGTGGCGCTGGCCATTCGTGGCGGCATCGGGCTGTTCCTGGGGCTGCTGGTGACCGCGGCCATCATCGCGTTCCGCGAGATGAGGCGGCTGGTCTCGAAGGCCCTGGTCACGTTGGAAGACGAAGCTGTTTGAACCATGGAAAATCACCGTCAGGATCGCTGATCCTGCATCCCTCGTTTCCCCCCCTTGGCATAGTCGACTTCGCATGAGAGAGCACCGGCTCGTTCTAGTCCTGGTTCTTGGTTTGGTGGCGGCGGGCAGCGGATGCGCCACCACCAGCGATCGTGGCTTCGTCTGGGCGCAGGACCTACCGCAGACCACAGGAGAGGGGCCGGACGCCATTCATCCGCGCGACACCCTGTCGGTCGTGGTGATGGACCAGCCGTCGATGTCTGGCGAGTTCGTCGTGCACGACGACGGCACGTACATGCAGCCGACGCTGGGGAACCTGATGGTGCAGGGCAAGACGCCCGCCCAGGTGTCGGCGGAGTTGCTGGCCCGCCTGAAGGACATGGTGGTGAACGCCCGCGTCAACGTCTCGATCGTTCGCGTCGCCACCATCCGGGTCAGCGTGGTGGGCGAGGTGAAGACGCCTGGCTCTTACGAGCTGAACCGCGACCGTAGCGTGGCGGGGGCCCTGGCCGCGGCCGGTTGGTTGACGGATTTCGCCGCGAAGGACCGCATCTTCGTGGTGCGCCACGGCCCGAACCAGCCGCGCGTCCGTTTCCCCCTGCGCGACGTGACGGCCCCCGAGACGCGCGCCGGTCAGTTCCAGCTACACGACGGAGACGTCGTCGTCGTGGAGTAGGCGGCGTGCTGGGGCTCCCCGCTGCCGTACTGCTGGTATCGCTGGCGGGCCAATTCGACATCAACGGCGCGGTCACGGTCGAGGGGCGGGCCGGCGAGGCGCCGCTGACGACCGATGGCAAGGTCGAAGCGGGGGTGGCCGGCCTCGTCATGCCGGATCTGCAACTCACTTATCTGTCCCGGACCACCGACGCCCGGATCGACTACGCCGTCCGTATCTTCTGGAGGAAGCCGAACGAAGCGAGCTCGCTGAAGCCGGTGATCTTGCACATGGTGAACCTGGGGGCGTCTTCCCAGGCGACCCCCCGGCTGTTGCTGACCGCCAACGGGGCCCTGTCGGCGGGGGAGGCTGATTACACGGCGCTGGGCGTGGTGCTCCCCAACCAGCCGGCTTTGCCCTCGGTCGTCGACTTCTTGTCGGTCACGGGCACGGTCGGGGCCCAGGAGGCGCTCAGCAGGCGGGCGAAGCTGGGGCTGAACCTGTCCGTCATCCATCGTGAACCGCTGGGAGCCACCGCGGACCTTCCGCCGCAGGCGGGAGCGCTGCTGTTTCCCCACCAGACCACCGGAATCGCGGAGCCCACCTACCGGTACAACCTCTCGCGGCGCGACGACCTCACCGTGACCAGCCCGGTATCTTACGGACGCTACTCGGGTGGATTCGAGATCCTGCTCGCCTCGCCCCAGGTGGGTTGGCAACATCGGCTCACCCGGCGGTACACCTTGCGCCTGGCGGCGGGGGTCGCCTACGTCCATGTCGTGCCGTCGCTGCAGACGCAGTCGCCGGTGTCGCCCGTGGGAGAGATCGGCGTCGACATGCAACTGGCCGGTCATGGCGGCCTGTTGACGCGCGGTGCGGCCGGCGCCCGCCTCGATTACTTCGTGGACCCGGTGCTCGGCACGGCCGGGCCGCGCGCCTCGCTGTCCCTCGGTGTCACTTCCATCCTGAATCCCGACTGGCTGGTGGGCGCCGAAGCGACCTACGCGACGGTGTTCACCGGCAGGAACCCGCAGATTGTCCTGGTCGATCCGCAGGGGATGCCGGTGACTTCAGCCGCAGACGGCGTGGCCGTGCCAGTCGACGAAACCTTGATCGCCGCGGTCCTGCTGGCCCGCTGCCGCGTCTCCGACCACCTGACCACGGAGTTTGGTTTTCGCTATTCCGACCGCGCCCCGAGCGTGGAGGTGTCCGCGTTCGGTTTCCATCAACGGCAGCTGTGGCTATATGGCTCGTTCACCGCGAACACGCGCCGTCCCACGTCCCGCATGGTGAAGTGACCACCCGCGCGGCTGGCCGCCGCGGACCGTCATCGACGCCCGCGACGGCCGGTCACCAAAAGCCTCGTCATGTACTATTACTGCGAGAATTGAAGACAGGACTGGAAGAGCCTTGCAAACGCACATCGGAGCGGTAGCCATCGGGCGCAACGAAGGTCAGCGACTACGCGTCTGCCTGAGCTCCCTGATCGGGCGGGTCGGGACCCTCGTCTATGTCGACTCGGGCTCCACCGATGGCAGCGTCGCCATGGCCAATCAGCTGGGGGCGAAGGTCGTCGAGCTGGAGCGCGACGTTCCTTTCACCGCGGCCCGCGCGCGCAACGCCGGACTGGCCCGATTGCGCCAGGAGGTCCCCGGCGTCGAATTCGTGCAATTCGTGGACGGTGATTGCGAGGTCGTGCCGGGGTGGCTGGAGCGCGCCCAGGAAGAGCTACGCGCCAACCCCGAGGTGGCCGTGGCGTGCGGCCGGCGGCGCGAGCGACATCCGGAGGCATCGATTTACAATCGTCTTTGCGACATCGAGTGGGACACCCCCGTCGGCTTCGTGAAGTCCTGCGGAGGCGATGCGCTGATGCGCGTGGCCGCGCTCGAGCAGGTGGGCGGTTACAACGGTGACCTCATCGCGGGCGAGGAGCCGGAGCTTTGTCTGCGCCTCCGACAGCACGGGTGGAAGGTGCTGCGGGTCGACGCCGAGATGACCCTGCACGATGCGGCCATGACCCACTTTCGGCAGTGGTGGCGGCGCAACGTCCGGGCGGGCCACGCCTACGCCGAGGGCGCGGCGCGCCACGGCCACGAGCCGGAGCGGCACTCGGTCCACAACGTCCGCAGCAACTGGCTGTGGGGGCTGGGCTTGCCCGCCGCGGCGCTGGCCCCGGCGCCCCTGACCGTCGGGGGAAGCCTGTTTCTGCTCGGTGGCCACATGATGCTGGGGATGCGTATCTATCGCGCCGGGCGCCGCCGCGGGCTGGGCCCGGCAGACGCCCGCCTGTACGCGGGAAGCTGCGTCGTTGGCAAGGTGCCACAGGCGATGGGACAGCTGCTCTACTGGAAGAAACGGCTCACGGGCCAGCGCAGCGGGATCATCGAGTACAAGACGGCCACGGACCAGGGAGCCGGCCCCTCACCTCAGTGAACGGACACGACCGACGATGACGACGAACACGACCCCCCGCACGCCCTCGCCGACGCTCGCGACAGCGCTGGAGCGTTGCCGACAATTCTCCGACGGCGCCTCGGTCCTGGTGGTGATCGTCAGCTATCAGACAGCGTCCATGGTGATCCGCGCCGTGGCCTCGCTGGAGGGGGAGGCGGCGGCAGATGCGCGCCTGCGCGTGGTCGTGGTGGACAACACTTGTGGCAAGGACGGCCCCGAGATCCAGTCCGCCATCGATGCGCGCGGCTTCGGCCGATGGGCGATGGTGCTGGTCTCCGAGCACAACGGTGGTTACGGCTACGGCAACAATCTGGCGGTCCGGGAGGCGCTTCGCGCGTCGCGTCCCCCGGAGCTGTTCTGGATGCTGAACCCGGACGCCGAGGCGCGTCCGGGCTCGGTGAAGGCGCTCCAGGACTTCATGGCCACCGATCCCAAGATCGGCATCGTGGGCAGCGCGTTGCTGAACGTCGACGAGTCGGTGTGGGGCTATGCCTTTCGCTTCCCCACCGTGCTGAGCGAGCTGGAGAGTGGGGCCAGCCTGGGCCTGCTGACCCGCCTTCTGCACCGGTACGTCGTACCGATGAAGATGGGCGATCAGCCCCAGCAGGTGGACTGGCTGCCCGGAGCCAGCATGATGCTGAGACGCGAAGTCTTTCAGTCGATCGGCCTGTTCGAGGAGGGCTATTTCCTCTATCACGAGGAGACGGATCTGTGCCTCCAGGCGCAGAGGGCCGGCTGGTCGTGCTGGTATGTGCCCGCCAGCAGGGTCATGCACATCGCCGGAGGAAGCACGGGCGTGACCACGCGCGGGGGAACACCGAAGCGCAGGCCGCAGTATGTCTTCGATTCACGGCGCCGGTACTTCATCAAGAACCACGGCTGGGCCTACGCCGTCGCTGCCGACCTCGCCTACTCGACGGGGCTGGCCTCCCGGCGCGTGCGGCGCCGCATCCAGGGGCGTCCGGATCGCGACCCGCCCCATCTGCTGTGGGATACGCTGCGCAACAGCACCTTGTTGAAGGCGCGCCCCTGGGAGCGAATCGACCGCAAGATGCGTCCCGCCTGAGCGCAACGTGCGCGTGGGGCGGCCCAGGCCCGCCGGCTCTCCCAGCGCCGCGAGGGGGCGCGCGGCCCCGCGCTCAGACGCGGCCGTCTTCCAGTTGCTGCCGTTCGATGCTCTCGAACAGCGCCCGGAAGTTCCCGGCGCCGAACCCGCGGTCTCCCTTGCGCTGGAGCAGCTCGATGAACAGCGGTCCCGCCTGCGGATCCTTGAAGATGTGCGACGCCTCTTTCATGAAGATCTGCAGCAGGTACTGTCCGGGGGCTCCGCCATCGACCAGGATCTCGAGATCTCCCAGGGCGGAGATGTCCTCCTCGATGGCCTGAATGCCGAGGTCCAGCAGTCGCTGCGGCAGCATCTCGTAATAGGCGCGCGGCGTGGGCATGAACGGCACGTTCAGCTTTCGCAGCTCCTTCACGGTCGACATGATGTCGTTCACGGCCAGGGCGACGTGCTGAATGCCGGCCCCCCGGTGATCCTCGCAGAACACGTAGATCTGCGACGACTTGAAGAAGGGCGCCGCCGGCTCGTTGTTGGCGAACTTCAGGCCCGAGTGAGGATCCCACATCACCGTCGACTTCAGGCCCGAGCCTTCGAAGTGGCCCTTCTTCACGTCGAGGGTGTGAAACTCGACGTCCCAGTACTGCTCGAAGCCCATCACCTGCTCCATCCACAGCAGCGCCGGTTTCAGGGTCAAGAAGTTCGAGGTGAGATGATCGACCTCGGTGATGCCGAAGCGATTGGAGCCGCCGCGCGGGACGTTCAGGCGAACGAGGTCCGGCATGATCGGGGTGCGGCCGGTGTACTGGATGAAGCGGAACAGCGTGTCTCCGATGGCGGTGGCGATGTCGAACCAGGTGACGGTGCCCCCCTCGACCCGTCTGACCTCGATGCCGGTCATGGGGGTGGCGCCGCGGGCTGTCAGCAGCTTGAACGCCCGCTCGACGTCTTCCACCTCGAAGACCACGCGGCCCACACCCTCGGGGTGCTTTTCCAGCCAGCGGAAGCTCTCGCCCTTTGAACCGAGCGGCTCCATGAACACGAAGCGGGCGCCCCCGGCCTCGACAACGCTGGCGCGCGCCTTGTGCTCGTTCTCGAACTGGGGCGTGCTGATGGCGACCTCGGCGAAATCGAGCTTCTCGACGTAGTGCTGCCGGCTACGTTCCAGGTCGCGGACGAAGATATGAAGGGAGGCTATGCGCTGGATGCCGATGGATTCTTTGGCCGTCATTAATTTCCTCGGTCGGCTCGGGGGCGACGGCGCGGACAGCCCCGCTCTCGACGCCCCGGGCCGTGCCGAAAGATTAGCACCTCGTCAGGCCTCGAACACACTGATCCTGCTGGCCTTTTCGGTCCGCTCGTCCGGACGGCGGCCTGACCGGGACGTTACCGGCCGTTAACAGGTGTTACCAGCGGAACACGGGCGATTGACGAGGCCGTTCCCTCGCAGTTACCCTGATCACTCATGGCGCGGCGGGCGATGGGGTGGATTGCGGCGACGGCCAGGGGGGTGGCCCGCAGGCTCCGTCTGCGGGGCCTCCACGACGAAACCTGGGAGGAGTTCCTCGACCGTCAGTGGTGAAGGCGCCTGGGACGCGGCGATCGCTACGAGGCCTTGCGCGCCGCCGCCGTGATCACCCGGGCGGGAATTCCCACCGCCACGCTCCCTGCCGGAATATCGGAACGAACGACCGCGTTCGCGCCGATCTGGGCACCGTCGCCCACCGACACGGCGCCCAGGATCTTGGCGCCGGCGCCCACGCTGACCCCCGAGCCCAGACGAGGGGCGTCGTGCGGGCGCTCCCGGTTTCGATTCCCCAGGGTCACGCCGTGGCGCAGGATGCAGTCGTCACCGATGACGGCGCTGCCGTGGATCACGATGCAGCCCTGGTGCTCGATGACCACCCGGCGACCGATCTGGGTGGAGTAGGGCAGCTCGATGCCGTAGAGGTTCCTCACCCCCCGGAACAGCGTTCGGTAGGCCACGCTGAAGGGGGCGCGTATCAATTTCGGGCGGACGGTCATCCGCCAGTTGCCGAAACGGTGGACGGCCAAAGCCTGGAACCCCGGCTTCGTCCAGTCGCGGCCATTGGCCTTCCAGTCTTCGACGATCTGAGCCACCAGGCCCAACGACTGCTTCGGTTCGCCAACGCTCATGAGGGGAGAGTCCTTCGCAAAGAACTGGGTCTCGGGGGACCGCTTCGCTAGAGGGGGAGGCTGGGTCATTTGTCGCCTAACGCGACAGGCTTGAACCGGGGGCGGTTGCCACGGAGCGGCTGTCCGTTCGGGCAGGGACGGTACGGCGGTGTGCCCTGGCCCGAAAGCTCATGTCCTCGTCAACGTACCTCAAGCCGGTCGGCGACGGAAGGGGGGCCGGCGTCACGCCCTGTGCATTCGATCGCCCTGCGCCCGGAAATTGTCGTGCGATTCCAAAGAATTGGGCGCCCGCCCGGCGCGAGGTCCGACTTCGGTAACGTCTTGGTCAAGAGCGCGCGAACGCGCCCCGACGGAGGGGCAGCGGAGGCGTCACCGCTCGGAACGCGTCAGGCCGTCCCGGACGATGGCAGCGACGTCGGCCACGCGCGGCTCCTCCAGCAAGGACAGGTGATCCGAATCGACCAGGTGCACCTGGAGGCGCCCGATCAGGTCGGCCCAGCCCAGGCTGGGGACCTGCAACAGGTGCTTGCGCATGCGGCGCTCGGCGACCACCAGCGTCGCCTCCGAGCCAAAGGGCTGAAGATGGTCCATGTAAGCCTCGGTGGCCCGCTGATACGCGTCCTGCCGCTGGTCCTCGAGCGGCGCCAGCTTGGCGACGTTGCCGTACTTCTGATACTCGGCGAAGTCCCGGCGACCGCCCAGCCGGCTCTTCACCTGGGCGTCGAGGCGCTTGGAGAGGACGTCCCACACCTCCCGGCGCGGGCGGGAGGCGATATGCAGCGCCTGACGTATCCGGGCCCGCATGCCCCGCTCGGGCAAGATGGCGTCCAGCATGCACAGGAAGGTGACGTGCTCGCCTGCCGCGCGCAGCTGCTGCGCCACCTCGTAGGCGACGATGCCGCCGAAGGACATGCCCAACAGCCGGTACGGCCCGGTCTTCTGGTGGCGGCGAATGATCTCGACGTATTCGCGGGCCAGCTCGATCACCGAAGGCGCGCTCTCCGTCGATTCGAACATCACCAGCTCGCGGCCGGCGTAGACGGCGTAAACCGGAACCTGCCCGGACAGCTGCTTCGCGAGCTCGCGGTACAGGTGGATGCCCACCAGCACGAACAGCGGCGTGCCGGGACCGCCCCCATTCAGCAGGATGGGCTTCGGCTCGTTGGCGAACGAGTTCTGCGTGTGGCTGGCCAGCGCCCGAACGGTCGCGCCCTCGAACAGGATGCTGGGCGACAGCGCGAAGCCCAGCACGTTCTCCAGGTCGGCAAGCAGCTGGACCGCCAGCAGGGAGTGTCCACCCAGGTCGAAGAAGTCGTCGTCGATCCCGACCTCCGGGACCCCCAGCACCCGCGCGAACGAGCCGGCGATCTTCCGCTCCACCGCGTTGCGCGGGCCGTTGCCCGAGGTCACGCTGCTGCGCTGCTCGATGGGGAGTTCCTGAAGTCGCTTCCGATCCACCTTGCCATTGGCGGTGAGCGGCAACGCCTCGAGCGTCACCAGGCTCTGCGGGAGCATGTAGTCGGGCAGATGGACGGCCAGGGCCCGTCGAAAGGAGGTCAGATCCTTGACCTGCGGATTCACGACATAAGCCACCAGGCGGACGTCCTGCTCGTCGAGCCTCCTGAGCAGGACGATGCACTGGGCGGCCAAGCCCAGCTCGCGCACCGTATTCTCGATGCCCGCCAGCTCGACGCGAATGCCGCGCAGCTGGACCTGGAAATCTCGCCGCCCCAGGATCTCCAGATTGCCGGAGGCGTCCAGACGCCCCATGTCACCGGTCGTGTAGAAGCGCCGCCCGTCCAGCTCGATGAACTTCTCCGCGGTCAACTCGGGCCGGTTGACGTAGCCGCTGACGACGCCGGCCCCGGAGAAACAGATCTCGCCCACGACGCCGATGGGCACGACGTTCTGGGCGGCGTCGAGCAGCCGCACCGTCACGTCGGGGAACGGCTTGCCGACGTACGACGTGGTCACCTTGCGGTGCCGCTCCGCGAAGTACGTGCAGCCCATGCAGCTGATCTCGGTGCAGCCGTAGATGACGTAGATCTCGGCGTTGGCAAACACCCGCTTCATGTCCTCGAGGATGTGCGGTGGGACCATGTCTCCCCCCGAGGACGCGTGGCGCAGGCCGGCGAAGGTTTGCGGCGCTGCCGAGTTGGTGCGCAGGTGGCGAAACAAGTTGCCGAGCAGGCTGGGCCCAGCGTGGACCACCGTGACCGTTTGCAGAACGCCGGCCAGCTGTTCGGGTGCCAGCACCTCATCGCGGGTCAACAGGCGGACCGAGCCGCCGCAGCAAAGCGGCGACACCAGCTCGAACATGCTGATGCTGAACGTGTAGCGCGCCAGGGAGCAGAAGACGTCCGATTCGCGAAAGCCGTACTTCTGCCGGGCCACGTTGACGTAATGAGCGAGGTTGCGGTGGCTGGCGATGACGCCCTTGGGCTTTCCGGTGGTGCCCGAGGTGTACAGCTGATAGGCCCCGCGCTCCATCGGATCGTCGGACAGGTCGAGCACCGGCGTCGCCGGGGACAGCCCCTCCAGCACGCCCCCGTCGGTGTCGAAGCAAAACTGCGAGAAGCGATCCGGCTTCGTCAGCGACTTCAGCTTCGATTGCGTCAGCACCAGGCGGGGGGCGGCCTCGTCCAGGATGCTGAGGATCAAGGCCTCGGGATGCGTGGGATCGAGCGGCAGATAGATACCGCCCGCCTTGAAGACGGCCATCATCCCCACCAGCACGTCGATGGACGGCTGTACGCAGACGGCGACGGGCACTCCCGGCGCGACGCCCTGGCGGACCAGGAAGTGCGCCAGACGATTCGCGCGGTCGTTCAGCTGGGCATAGGTGATCTGCTCCGCCTGGAACATGGCCGCCGGGGCGTGCGGCTGCGTGGCGGCCAGCGTCTCGAAGCGCCGGTACACCGGTTCGCGTGGGTAGTCGGCATGGCCGCTGGTCTCCTCGACCAGGCGACGAAGCTCCTGGGCGTCCAGGATGGGCAGGGTGCTGATGGCGGCGCCGGGATTGATCCGGGACGCTGTCCACAACAGAAACACGCTGTTCACCAGCCGCCTGATCGTCTCGGTCTGGAACAGCCGGGCGTTATAGACGACGGAGCGAAGGTGAAAGCCGGCGCCCGTGTCCAGGACATGAAAGTGGATGTCGTAGGGATGTGGCGTGTTCACGGAGACGCCGTTCGTTCCCTTGATGAACGTGACCGCCACGTTCGAGACGGGACCGTCCGAGCGAAGCGAGTCGAGTCCGGCCGTCTCGGCGCTCAACAACGAGCCAATGCGCGCCTTGACCATGGACATTGGCTCGCTGGCCTCGACGGGACAGCGGAGCAGCGCCCGCAACTGACGCTTCGAAGCGGGGTCAATGACGAATTGGTCGACGACGATGGACGACTGTTGGGTGTACCGCTGGAACACCGCAACCAGCGCGCCTAGCAGGGCGAAGCGTTCTTCAGGGCCGTATCCCCCCGAGGCCGACTCGATGCCCAGGTCGGAACCGCACTCGAAGGTCGCGGACTCGTACCCAATTTCCGGGGTTCGAACGTGATCGGTGGGTAGCTGGACGAACAGCTCTTCGTGAGTCGCTGAACCGGGGTCCGTCTGCTGGCGCGAGTCGATGAATGCTCTCCTTGCCGTGCTCAGAACATACAGTTTACCGCTTGCCCGACGCTTCCGTAAAGGCGCTCCGGACCGTCCACCTGCGAGACACCGGCCTTGTCATCGCTCCCGGGCTCGCCGGCGCGTTCTTGCTCCGCTCAGCGCGGGCAGCTTCAGCCCGGAGCCATCCGCCGCCCGACCCGCGATCTGTGCTGACATGGGTTGCGGGATCGGTCAAGGCAGCATTTCAAGTATGACAGCGCGCGTAACCGAAGCCAGACTACTTGCGCAGGGCACGTCCCGAAACGGAAGCGTCCCCTTCAGGAACGCGAAAGGGTGTCCGATAGCAAGGACTCGGCGTTCAGGACGCCGGAAATCGACCACAGCCAGCAATTCCGCACGGGCTTCTTCTTCTGTTTGCTGCACATTTCGGGTTCGTCATTTTCGGTCGGCGTTGGCAGGCCACAGGCGACGGGCGTGATGGGTCCCCACTGTAGGGAAGGGGAGGATGCGGGATGGCGGCATTGATCGGCCTTAATGGGTTCGCCTAGCATGAACAAACGCCGGCTCGTCAAAGGCGGGTCGCCCCAGCGGATCGGAGTCACGAGATGCAGCATCCCGTTTCAGGACGCGCGACCCTTGCTTCCATCGGTGCCGTCGCTACCTGCGCCTTCGCGATAGTCATCGCGACTGGAGCGGCGGCGTGCAGCAGCAGTGTCGGATACGTGTCGCCTTCTCTCGTGGCGGGCGACGGCGCGGCCATCGGCAATACAACGGATGCTGGCACCACCGGCACCGGCGACACACCCGGAACGGGCGGCGCGCTGGACGGCACCGGAGGCGCGAGCTCCGGGGGCGGTACCACGCCGCCTCCGAAGGGTGGAACCACGGGTAGCGGCAGCTCGGCTGGCACGGCCTCGGGCGGCATACGCGGGACCGGCGGCGCGGCGGTCGGAGTGACCGGCGCGGGCGGCACCGTCGGGTCGGGCGGCATCGTCTCGAGTTCTGGGACCGGAGGGAGCCGCGCTGGCTCGGGCGGTGCGATGGCGGCCTCGGGCGGAAAGGTCGGCAGCGGTGGCTCGGCCAGCGGCGGCGCGGCGCCGCCCCCCCCGATGGGATGCCCCGACGACCCGGCCGCTGGCGTCACCATCTACTATGCGTGTGATTGCGGCAGCGGCGCCGACAAGGATTGCGTCGCCGGCAAGGACAGCAATGACGGCAAGTCTCCTTCGACCCCCTGGCAAACGTTCGAGAAGGCCCGCTCCCAGTTCGCCTCGCTGAAGGCAGGAGACCGGATCGAGTTCTGCCAGGGCGGTAGCTTCACCGAAGGCGGATCCAACAGCTTCGTCAACAAGAACTGTCGGGCCGACAACCGCTGCGTGATAACCGGCTACAAGGCGCCCTGGGCCAGCGGTGACGAAGGACGGCCGGTGATCCACGTGCCGAGCGGCGCGAACGGCATCGACTTCACGGACGCCAACGAAGCGCACGAAGAAGGCTACGTGTTCGCCGGCCTCGAACTGGCGGGCGGCGGCATGAACTGGGGCTTCTTCTTCTACAACGACGTCAGCGACGTGCTGGTCTGCAACATGGCCATCCACGACTTCGAGATCGGCCTGCACACGGCCGGCGGGAACACCGTGACGACGCACAACGAGCGGCTGGTGATCCGGGACTCGGCGATCACCAACAACAACGGCCAAGGATTCCTGGGCTGTGACAACGGGCTCCAGATCGAGAACAACCACTTCGAGAACAACGGTTACGCCCGCGCCATCCTCAATCACAACATCTACTTGAGCGGTGGTTCGAACGGAGTCAGCGGCGTCACCATCAGGGGCAACGAGCTGTACAAGTCGACCTTCACGAACGGGCAGTGCACCGGGACCTCCATGGTGGCCCACGGCCTGATCGACAACATGCTCATCGAGAACAACTACGTGCATGAAGACAAGGGCACGGTCGACGCCGGGTGCTGGGGCATCGCCATCGTGCCCGGCTATTCGTCCAAGGAGTTGTTCACGAACATCACGCTGCGCGGCAACACGGTGGTCAACATGGGCAACACCAGTCTGGGTGTGGCCGCCTGTCAGAAGTGCACCATCGAGAACAACGTCGTCATCAATCAGCAGAACAACAATTACAACAGCGTTCTGGCTCCCGCGGACAACGAGGGCAGCGAGGACGCGAAGGATACGCAGATCACCGTACGCAATAACTCCATCTTGATCGACGGCGGGCAAGGGATCGGCGTCGTGCAGGAAGGAACCGGGAACATCATCGTCAATAACGCCGTGTACAACGGGGGCGCAGGAAACGGCGGCGTGTCTTGCTTCAACTTCGACCAGCCGGCCTCGTCGTACGCGGCCATCGACCACAACGTCTGCTTCACCAACGGCAAGGGCGAGTGGGTCGTCGGCCAGGGCACCCTGGACGCCTGGTCGAAGAAGACCGGTTTTGACCAGCACTCGATGCTGGCCGACCCGAAGTACAAGTCGATGGCCAGTCCCTGGGACCTCACGCCGAGCTCAGGGTCACCCCTGTTGAACGGCGCGGACGCCACCGATTGCCCGCTGACGAACATCGCGGGCACCACACGAACCGCGACGCCCAACATCGGCGCCTACTGACCGGCGCGCGTCTGACGCGGCCCGCGGCACTGGCCGGGTCAGGCTGCCAAGACGCCGCGAAAGATCCTGTCCAGATGCTCGGCCGCCGTCGAGACAACCAGGCGGCGTCCCATGTCTCGGCGGCCGGCGCTCGCCACCCGCTCGCGCAGGTCCTGGTCCGCCAGCAGCTCGGCGCAGGCGTTCGCCCAGGCTACCGGCTCGTTGGGAACCAACATTCCGTTCTCTCGATTCTTGAAGAACAGGGGATGGTCGACGGCGTCGGAGGCCACGACCGCGGCGCCGGCGATCAGGTATCCCAGGACCTTCCCGAACGAGCGCCCCGCGCTGTGGGTATCTTCCGGACAGACCGGCTGCAGTCCCACCGCGACCGATTGTAGCGACTGGAGAAAGGCGTCGTACGCCAGCAGGGGAACGAGCTCTATCTGGGCGCCGGCCGCCCGGATGGGCGCGACGTAACTCTCCGCCCAGTCGCTGCTGCGCACGCCCCAGCGGTCCTTCACGCCGTAAAGACGAAACGTGAAGGGCCTTTTCCCGGCCAGCTCCACCATGGCGCGCTGGATCAGCGCCGCCTCCAGCGCGAAGTCGGCGGGGTTCAGGCTGGCCCACGATACGACGGGACCGCGTTCCCGCTGGGGCGTGACCGGCGCGCTGATGTCGCGATCGACGCAGGTCCAGACCACGCTGACGTTTCGGTTATGGGGCCTCAGCAGGTCCGCCACGTAGCGGCTCCCGGCAATCGCCGCCCGGCTTTGCGAGACGCACTCGATGACCTCGCTGGCGCAACGCGGGTCCAGGATGTCGGCATCGTCCAGGTCGAAGACCGACGGCACACCCGGGTAGTAGCGAGGCCTGTTCAGAGGGTGCCGTGCCTGCTGCAACAGGATGATGTCTGGCTTCTCCAGCGCCACCAGCCGCTGGCGCTGACTGAGCGAGAGGTGAGCGCTGGGCATGGTCGTGCGCCACCCGCGGGCACGCAACGCCACGCCGACGGCCTGCGCGCGCAGGTACCCGCTGCCGCCCGAATCAGCCTGACTGGCAAAGAGGATGGCCCGCGGACGATCACCCGGCTGCCTTACCCGCTCGAGATGCGCCTTCGCCTCGCGCACCACTTGCCCGAGCTTCGAGCGGACCCCGCGAAGCAGGGTCCGGGCGGCCTCGTTCACGGGAAGGCCGGATTGCGGGGACGGCGGCGGCGGTGACCTCGGCGGACTCATTCTCACCTTTTCACTTTCTGCTGCAGGTCGTAGCCGGGGCCCGCGGTGGACACGAACCCCGGGTCGTCGGCGGCCGAGTGCCTGTCGAACCCGGTCAGGGCCGTCCAGGAGGGCAGGTCTCGCCCCTTCACCCATTCGCCACCGGCGTCGGTGCGGCAGACGTTGTAATCCACCTCGGCATAGGCGGCGGCGGGAAGCGGCAACTCGAAGCAACGTGACTGATGCTTTCGCCCGAGATCGATCACGTTGTTCACCACGCGGTGCCCGGTGCCCTCCTGTCCCACGGTGATTGCCGCGCCGCCGTCGACATAGATAGAGTTGTGCTTGACGATCACGCGCTGATCGACGGAGTCGCCCTTGCCTCGTTCGATGGCGGGGACCTGGATGGCCGAGTCGTTGAAACCCTGGCCGTTGGCGATCACGTTGTTCTGCACCAGACAATCTTCGCAAGCGTTCAGACCAATGCTGACGTTGCCGACGTCGAAGATCGTGTTGCCATCGATGACGACGCCCTTGAACGACTCTGCACGATCGTAGCCCGTGACCACGCCGATCCCCCAGCATGACTCAGCAGCCGCGCCGCGATCCTCCCAGATCCGATTGTGCTCGATGCGCAGATCCTCGAAGATGCCGTGCGCCACCAGAGAGGTGCCCTGGCATTTGCCGTCCACGATCGTGGAGCGGTGGAGCTGGTTGCGCGAGATCCGCATGCCCCGGGCGTGGTCCCCCGACAGATAGATGTTGTGATTGAAGATGGCCTTGCCCGAGCCGTTGTTCTCGAAGAAGCAATCCTCGATGGAGCTCCCGCTGCTGCCGCCCAGCCAGCCCTGACCCGGGTTGTTGGTGATGCGCGAGTTGCGGAGCGCGATGCGGTCGTTCAGGCCGTCACTATCGGGCCCCACCGTGTCCGACCCGGCCAGGTGCACGGCGATTCCGAAGTTGTTGATGACCAGGTTGCACATGGTCACGTCGTCGATGTCGTTGTACAGGAAGACGGCCCAGCCCGAGCCGCTCCCTTCCAGGTCGAGGTTGGCGAACACGTATCCCTCCTCGTGACGAGACGGTCCGCTGTTGTCCAGCGAGAACACGCGTGACTCCGGGGGGGCGTGGATGATGGGGGCGTGCTCGTCCGGGCGCCCCCAGGCGGGCTGGTAGTCTGTGACCAGGCAGGGCGACCCCGCCCGGCAGGACTCGTTCAGCCACTGCTGGCTGGTGTTGGGCTGGATGGCGAACGAGCCGCCGCGACAGAAGGCGATGGCCTCGCCCGCCTTCAGGTGACCGAACTGCTGCCGGGCCCGTTCGTAGGTCCGGAACGGCGCATCGGGGCGATCTCCCTCCGCCTCGTCGCCACCGGGCCGGCAGGCCGCCCCGGCACCTGGGCCGCAGTCGCAGACGTAATAGGTCTTCTTGCCCGTGGGCTCGGTGCCGGGGCAGCGCAGCCGGCCGGGCGCTGCCGTGGTCGGCGGCGCGCTGGCCGCGGTCGCCGCCTCGGCCGGTCCGGCCTCGAGCGCTTCCGACCGCGCCGCCTTGGGATGCTTGCAGGAGGTGCTGCTGACCGCCCACGCCAGGAGAGCGGCCTGCAGGCATCGTGTCCAGGGCGGCCGCTTCATCATCGCCAGACAATAGTCGCGGCCAACCGCGCCAGCTAGACCGTCAGCGCGTGGGGCACGCCACGCCGGCGAAACTTCCGCAGCCGATAGAAGGCAAACCAGCCGGCGCCCACCACCGCCGCCATCAAGAACCCCTCGAAGAATGCCTCCAGCCGGTTGTGTTGCAGGACCAACGCACCAAGAAGATGACGCAGTTGCCACGTGGCGAGCCAACCCGCGGCCGCCGTTCCCGCGACCGTGGCGGACAGCACCATGTCCTGACGGTAGCTGCGCAGCTGAATGGTCACCCCTCCGGCGACGGAGGCGCAGTAGCGAAGCAGTTCGGAAGCCGAGAACCCGATGACGGCCCCGCGAAAGCCAGCGACGTGGAAGCCGATCGGGATGGCCAGGAACATACCGGCCAGCTTGGCGGCGCTGCCGATGGCCATCCATTTCGGCTGTCCGCGGGCCATCAGGGCCGTGCTGTTGGTCGTCTCGATAGCCAGGAACCAGGTCCCGACTGATAGCGTCTGCACGATCCAGCCGGCGTCCGTGGCCCGCTGGTCGTAAAGCAGGCGTATCAGCGCCGGACCGCCGCCCAGCAGGCAGGCGCACATCCAGCCACACACGATCAGCGCGGGCGTCCGGGAGTCGCGAAAAGCCTTCTCGAACGCCGCCCCTACCCGGTCCAGCCGGCTGAGGATGGGAAACAGGACCGAACTGAAGACCCGATCGAGGATCACGGTGGGCAGCGCCGCCCACACCGTGGCGATGCTGTACACACCCAGCAGCTCGATGGGGATCACCTTTCCGAAGATCAGACGGTCGGATTGTCCGACGGCAAAGGTGAGCAGCGTGCTGACGAAGATCCATCGGCCGAACGACATCAACACGCTGGCGCTAGGGCGATCCCACCGGAACCGGTTGCGGACGCCCGGCAGGATCAGGTGACTGAGCGCCAGCTTCACGGCGTTCGACATCAGGCCCCCAAAAACGATGGCCCAGATGGTGCGGTAGAAGAAGGCAATACCGATCATCACCACCAGCCCGCCCGCCTGCGCCGCCAGCTCGAGGACGGTGAGCCGACCCAGCGCCACCTTTCGCACGACGGTGAAGAGTGACGTCGAGTTGAACCCGGCGATGGCGGCGCCCAGGCCCACCACCGGCAGCATCGAGGCGAGCAGCGGTTCGCCGTAGAACTTCGCCACCGGCCCCGCCGCCACCGCGGCCACGAAGAACAGGATGAAGCCGCGGAAGGCCTGGATGGTCCAGGCCGTGTTCAGGTACACGGGATCGGCGCCCCGTTCGTTCTGGATGATGCTGGGCCCGATCCCGATATCAGAGAACATCGCCAGCCCCGCCATCAGCGCGTTGATGATGGCCATGATGCCGAACGCCTTGGGAAAAAGCAGGCGCCACAGGACCAGGTTGCCACCCAGTCGGATCAGCTGACTGCCGCCGTAGCCCACGCCCACCCAGAGGGTGCCGCGGGTGAGGAGCCCTTTCAGCGAACCCTTGCCGAGCTCGTCGCCCTCGGCGGGCACCCCGTCGCTCGTGACGCCCGGCGCGTCTGACACCACCTGGGCTTCGTTTGTATCCGCTTCACTCAATCGACGAGCTCGCCAATCGGTTATCCGGGGCTGATCTGCTTGTCAAGGGAAGGCCTCGGCTGCTGGCGTTCGAACCGCGCCGCCAGGCGCTTTCCGAAATTGGTGGTTGGCTTCTCGAACTTGAAGGTCGACAGGTGCGCCAGGCCAAAGCTGAGGGAGAACGTCAACAGGCGCTTGGCGTACTTGATCGCGGTGGGCCCGCTGCCCAGCCAACCGAATCGGGTCAGCGGATGGATCACGTAAAGGGCGTAGCTGATCTCGGCGATGTAGCGCAGCACCCGGTGTCCCAGCCACCGATAGCGCTGTGTGCCCGTCGCGAACAGCGTATGGCCAACCAGCAGAGAGGCCACCGTTCCTCGGAATCCGTTCACGATTCCGGTATCGGGGTGGCAGGTGATGGCGAGCGCCACCAGAAGGAGCGGGAAGGGCAGGCGGGCCAGGACCAGCTGCGCGCGTGGTCCCAGGTAACCCAGGTAGATGAGCGCCAGGCAGGTGCCGGACAGGATCTCGTCGACACGGAAGTGTGTCTCGATGGTGCCGTTGGGAGCGCCGATGATGCGGACCAGGAAGAGGGCCAGCCACACCACGGGCAGCAACACGAAGCCCCGAAAGCGGGTGACCGCCATGAGCAGCCCGATGGCGCAGTAGAAATGTACCTCGACGCACAGGCTCCAGAAGTGGGTCGTGATCTCGGTGATGGACGACTGATCGTAGTTGATGACGAACAGCAGGTGCGAGACCAGGGTGCGCAGGTCCTTCCCCAGCAGCAGCACCACCAGGACCGAGTAGGCCCACGCGAGAGGCACAATGCGGAAGAGGCGCCGGATGAAGAACCCGGTGACGTTCCGGCGCAGGTGAAGCTGCTGGGTTATCAAGAACCCGGAGAGCGTGAAGAACAGGCTCATGCCCATGGCGCCGGTCATGAGGTTCAGGTGCCACGACTTCGGTCCCACGGGCAGCAGGTGGGTGGCCAGGACCAGCAGGATGCTGATGGCGCGCCAGCCGTCCAGCACGAACAGGCGACCGCCCGCCACGTCGGGGTTCGGCCCCGACGCCGCTTGCCTCAGCTCGGCGTTCGGCCTGAGGGGAACCGCGGCCGAGGGGGGGATCACCGAACGGCTTCCACGGCACTGCCGGCCCGACCGCCGCCGCCCGCCGCAGCACCGCGCTTCAACCACTGCTGCTTCTGACGCTCGTTGGCGCGCGCTGTCGCCCTGGACTTGCCCAGCAGCATGCACTCCCACTGGTACTGGCGCAGGAAGCGCCGGAACTCGGGATCGTCGAAGCGCGCCTTCCCCTGCAACATGCTTTCGACGAACCCCCACCACATGGCGGCCCCCCCGATCAGGTACGGCGCTTTCGTGGCGCGATAGACCGCGCTGACCGTCATGTAAGGCAGGGACGTGCCCATGAAATACTGCCCGAAGCCATGGCGGCGACGCCCCGTCACGATACTGACCTGGCTGGAGCCCATGGGCCGCAGGTGGATGAAGCGCAGCTCGGGGTCATCCCAGCTGCACGCCAACCAGCCGAGCATCCGGCAACGGTGGCAGTCAATCCCGTCCCACATGACCTGGCGGACGAAGCCACCGATGTCCTGGAAGCAGTCCACCCGGTAGAACTTCGTCATGCCGACGGACATCTCGTCGCCACAATGCTCCGGAATCAGCTCGCCGTCCCAGCCCTTCCTGGTGTTGCTGGGGCCAGGAAAATACGGCTTGCCCGAACAGGTTCCGATCCGGGGATCCTGCTCCATGCGCTGGATCAGCAGTTCGAAGTATCGCAGCGGCAGGTCGAGGTCGAGGTCCAGCTTGCAGAGGTACGTGAAGCGGTTCAGGTCGGTGACGGTGGCCAGACCGTCGTAGAACGCCTCGATGACGCCCGGGCCGACGCTGCGCCGGCCCCGGTTCTCGCGCCGGTGGATGCGGATGTAAGGAAACCGGGCGGCATACTCCGCCAGGATCTCGCTGGTGCCGTCGGTCGAGCCATCGTCGACGATGACCCACAGGGCAGGGGGCACGGTCTGCTGCGTGACGCTGTCCAAGGTGCGGCGCGCAAACTCGGCCTCGTCTCGCACCGGGCTGACGATCACGTAGTCCCTGTTCATGGCCGCCAACGAATAGTAACCCGCTAGTGCGGCCAGGCAAGACGGCCTTTTGCTACGGCGTGCGACCGGTTGGGCGGGATGCGCTCTCGATCAGGAACCAATGGGTCGCCAGTCCGTGTAGCGCGATGGTGTACTGGCCTGCCGACCGCGGCAGCGCGCTCGCGTGGCCGAGGGGCCCCTGCGGATCGCCCCCTGGTAAGCCGCCCGGCGGCAGCGGCGTGATGTTCAGCGCCGGTCGCGCCGAGCGGAGCGACACGGTGCCGAACACGGGCTCTGCCAGGAATGGCGGCTTGCCTCCCGCGCTGGCCGTCGCACGCGCCACGACCGTGAGCAGCAGCTTGCCGGACGAGGCGATGGGCGCGCCGTCCAGGCTGGTGACGGCGACGGTCGCCTCGGCGGTTTCCATTCGAAGCTCGACGTCTCGGAGGACGATGTGCCGGCCCGCCAAGCGGCCGGCGGCGGCCTGCGAACGGGGGGTGTCTATCGTTTGCACACCGGCGGCCCAGTCCCGATCGAGCTCTCCGGTATCGGATCGAACCGAGTCCTGCGCGGTGGCGAGGAAGTCTTGGTCGGCGTCGGTCACCACCACCTCTCCGGGCGAGGGCGGAGGAGCGGCACTGTCCCAGATGAACTCGCTCAGGTCGGGCAGCGCGATGACCAGCCGGCTCTGCTCGACCAACGTGCGCAGGGCCCGGCTGGTGGCCGGGCTGATGTGGCCTTGATACAGCGCCTCGCGGGAGGGAGCGAACCGGTACGCGCGGCGCGCACCCTGCACGTCCTGCCGGCGAAACATGACGGCGGCAGCGGGCGTGAGCGCGGTCAAGGCGGGGTCCTGGCCCGTGGCGTAGACGGGGATGGTGGTGGGAGGCGGGGCCGCCTCGCCCGTGTACTCGTACAGCATCGCGGCGTCCCACCCTTGAAGATCGCCAACCGAGGCGACGTAAAGCGGTGCCGTGAAGCGATCGCGCTTGGGAAACTCGACGTCCCACTCTGAGATCGTCAGCGGCTTGCCGGCGACGCGGGCGGCCGCGATCCAATCGATGAAGTTCGCAGCCTGGCGGGGGTTCGCTGACAGCGCGTCGGCGTCGCCGTACGAGTGGACGTCGATGACGTCTCCCACCGTCAGCGCGGGCAGCGCGGACAGCTCTTCGTCACCCCAGTAGCTGGTGCCGACCACGGGGACGGTCACGCCCGTGGCCCGGAGGTGGTCGATGCGGCGGCGAAACAGCCGGGCTTCCAGCTCGTTCGCCACGATCTTGCCAGGACCCGGCGCCCAGATGTGCAGGCTGTCCGGCAAGGGCAGCTTCATCGTTCGCGCGAAGGCGGTGGCCCGCGCCTCGAACAGGCTCTGATGAACGGGGTTCCGCGCCGCGGGCAACACACGCCCACCGAAGTGGGTCGTCAGGTCATCCTCGTTGCTGAGCAGGATGGCCACCACCGCTGGATCGTCCTTGGGGGCCAGCCCGGTGAACGGACTGCGGTGCCCCAGATAGTCATCCGCGAAGCCCTCCATCAGCTGTTCGAGGCGCGGGTTCACGTAATCGAAGCCGCGGCCGTCGCCGCCCTCGCGAGCCAGCTCGTCAAACCCAGGGATATCGTCACCGGGGCGGTAGCGCCGGCCGACCTGCAGATCCAGCCACACGTAGACGCCCTGGTCCTTCAGGCACTTGATCCACCAGTCGATCGCCTCCCGCGACTCCGGCGCCAGACGCTGGGTGGAGGGCCCGGGCTGAAAAATGTTCGGTCGAACCCACTCGGAGTCGTGGTGGTGGATTCGCACCAGGTTGTATCCCAGCGCGGCGATGCGCTGGGCCTGCCGAACCACCGCTTCGCGGCTGGAGCGGAACAGAGCGCGGCCCACCACGTTCGTGCCCCAGAACCGCGCGGCGGTCCCATCCTCGAAGGTCAGCCTGCCGTCGCGCACGGTCAGCTTGCCGTGCCGCCCGGCGGGGCGGTCCCCATCGTTCAGCCAGCTCACGTCGATGGGCCAGCGGTCCCACTGCAGTGTGCCGGCCACCCAGTCAGGCCCGGCCGGCGGCACGTTCCTGGCCACCGGCACGCCGCTGGCAGACGCTGGATCCTCGCTGGCCGTCCGGCGCCTCCGACACCCCGCGAGAGCGACGCCGATGCTCAGGCAGACCAGCCACCAGCTGATTCCGCCCCGGGGCGCGGGGACCGGGACTGTCCCCCGGAGGTCGGCCCGCTTATGATGTGGCCCAGCCATCGGTGGAACCCTCATCTTTCATCGCGCATCTGGTCCTCGGTCTGTCGGTTCCAGCCATCCTCGGCGCCCTGTTCGTCCTGCGCCCGCAGCAGGTGGCGGTGATGGCGGCCCTGGGCGCGGAGCTGTTCCTGCCCGAGGTGGTGGCGTTCCGGTTTCCATCGGTCCCGCCCCTGCATAAGCACAACCTTCCGTACATCGTGTTGTTCGTCGGGTGTCTGCTCCGCTGTCCGGGGCGGGTGACGAAGCTGCCGCGGGAGCGATGGGTGCTGCTGCTCACGGCCTTCATCGTCGTGGGAGCCGTCATCACCGCCCTCATGAACCAGGATCCGCTGCCGCGAGAATTTCTGACCCCGCTGCCCGGCCTGCGCCTCAGCGACGGCCTGTTCGCCGCCGCCTACTACTTCTCGATGACGGCGTTGCCCTTCTACATGGGCATGGCGCTGTTCCGCACGCCGTCGGATCTGACGACCATGCTGTCGGGATTCTCGGTGGGCGCGCTGATGTACATACCGTTCGAGCTCTGGGAGATTCGCATGAGCCCGAACCTCCACTACAAGTTTTACGGATACTACCAGGACGAGTTCGCGGACACGCGCCGGTGGGGCGGTTACCGGCCCATGGTGTTCATGAAGCACGGCCTGGCGCTGGCCCGCTTTCAGCTGGTAGCGACGCTCGCGCCGTTCGTGGCCGGCAACAGGATGCGCTCCCTGCTCAGCCTGCCCCCCAAGGTGGCGCGGTGGATCCTGGCGTTCGTGCTGGTGATCAGCAAGAGCACGGGGGCGTTCTTCTACATGATCATGTCCCTGCCGCTGTTGCTGTGGCCGAAGCCGCGGCGCGAGCTGCGGATCGCTGTGGTGATCGCCGCCGTCGTCATCCTGTATCCGCTGCTGCGCTTCACGAATCTGTTTCCGACGAGGGACATCCTGGACGCCACCAACGCGGTGGTGGGCGCGGCCCGGACACAATCGGTCGAGTTCCGCTTCCAGAACGAAGACAAGCTGCTGGCGCACGCCGCGCAGCACCCCTTCTTCGGCTGGGGGCAGTTCGGACGGAACTTCACCTACGATCGGTACGGTCATCCGGCCGTCACCGATGGCTACTGGATCATCGAGTTCGGCGAGACGGGGATCGTGGGCTTCGCGGGGACGTTCGGTCTGTTGCTGGTGCCGGTGTTCCTGTCCCTCAAGCGGCTCCGCGCCATTCAGAGCCCCGAGGATCGCAAGTTGATCGCCGGTACGGCACTGATCCTGGCCATCGTGGCGTCCGACCTGCTGCCCAACGGCCTGTGGGGCCTTTATCCGTACTTCCTCGCCGGGGCGCTCACGGGGGTCTCCCGCGGCTTGACGCTGGAGCCTCGCCGCGACGTACCGGTCTGGACGTGACCTAGCGCCATGCCGCTGTCCATGACCGCCGCGGTCCTCGCTCTGTCAGTGGTTCCGGTCAGCCTGCTGGCGGTGGGGATTGCGGGCCTGCTCAGGCGGCCCCGCGTCATGACCGAGGGGGCGCGACCGGCGCTGATCCTGGCCGCTCACCAGGACGACTGCGCCATCCTCGCGGGCGGTTATGCCATCTTTGCGAAGGAAGCGGGGTGCAGGGTGCAGGTCGCCTATCTGACCTGCGGCGCGCCGTCGCCCGACCAGCCCCGCGCCGTCACGCGCCGCCTGGAGGCCCTGGCGGCCTGGCGCGCGCTCGACGTCGTCCACGACGACGTCTTCTTCTTCGGTCTACCCGAGCACCCGGTATCGGCGGCGTCCACCTGGACCGAAGAGGACAGGGCCCGCGCTCGGGCCTGGCTCACGGCGTTGCTGCGACAGCTGCCGGCCGGAGGGGTGGTCTTCCTGCCCGCGGCCGGTGAATCCCACGTCGATCACCGGGGGCTTCGGCGACTGGCCCTGGAGGCCTGGCGAGACGTCGGCCGGACCGACCTGCTCGTTCTCGAAGGGCCCGAATACAACGATTACGTGTCGATGCTGCAATCGCCGGAAAAAACTTTGACGGCGATCGCCTCCCGGCTACCACTGCTGGCGCGCTTTCGGCCCGCCCACCCTGCCTGGACCGGCTTCGCGGAGGGCGGCGCCTATTGGACGCTTCCTCACAACGAGCAGCGAATGCAGAGACGCCGCCAGCTATTGAGCGCATTCGTTTCGGAAGATGGGCCGTTGCTCGTTCACCTGTTTGGTTGGTACGAGCGCTATCGACCCGTAACTAGTGCCGAAGCGGGCCTGGCGCGGGAACCACCCCGTGGCTATGTTGCGCTCGGTGGCTTACACCGAGGAGCTTCGGCGATCCTGGCCCTGGCCGCGCTGGCGGAAGCAGGCGCCGCGCTGGGCTGGGCGGTGTCTCGTGTGGGGCTCCGGACCGCGCCGTGGGGCTGGACGGTCCCTGCCGCGCTGGCCGTCCTGGGCGCTGTGTTGGGCGCGCGTAAACGGGCCAAGCTGGAAGGCCGGCTGGTCTATTGGTCCGTGGGCGTTGGAGCGCTCGGTTCTCTCACCACGATGTTTCAATGATCTTTCTGGCGCTGCCCACGTCGAGGGCGGCGGTCGCACCCCCGCGGACGACAGGCCGCGGGCACCGAAGAAATGCAATGGCCCGAGAATGACTACGTTAGGATAGAGAGGCATGAAGATTACTTTTATCGTACCGGAGGGCCACTTCTCCGGAGGTGTCAAGGTGGTGGCCATCCAGGCCGAGCGGCTGAAGAAGCGCGGACACCAGGTGGTGGTCGTCTCCCCTTCGCACCGGATTCCCACCTTGCGGGAGCGAGTCCGCTCGGTCCGCCGCGGGGGCCACTTCTTTCAGCCGCCGCACCGGTCCCACTTCGAAGGACGCGACGTCGATCTTCGCGTCTATCGTCCTCATCGGCCCGCCGAGAACCGCGACGTGCCCGACGCCGACGTCATCGTGTCGACCTGGTTCGAGACCGCGTTCTGGATCACGCGCCTGGCACCCGAGAAGGGGGCCCGGATGGCTTTCATCCAGGGCTACGAGACCCTGCCCGAGGAACCCCGACCCGAGATCGATGACGCCTGGAGGTTGCGCTTCCAGAAGGTGGTCATTTCGCGGTGGCTCAAGCAGCTGGCCATCGAGAAGTTCGGCGACCACCAGGCGGCCCACGTCCCCAACAGCGTCGACACGGCGCAGTTCTTCGCGCCGCCACGAGGCATGCAGCCGGTGCCGACCGTCGGTTTTCTGGCGGCGCACTCGCCCTTCAAGGGCATGAAGACGGTGCTGCAGGCCATCACCCGGATCCGGGAGACCATTCCCAACCTGCGCATCGTGGCGTTCGGTCAGGACGACGTGCGGGCCGACCTGGCCCCGTTCCCCAACAGCGAGTTCCACATGCTTCCCGCCCAGGACAAGATCCGGGACATCTACGCCCAGTGCGACGTCTGGATGTGCGGCAGCCAGCGGGAAGGCTTTCACCTGCCTCCGCTCGAGGCCATGGCCTGTCGCTGTCCGGTGGTGTCGACGCGGGTGGGGGGGCCCGAGGACATCATCGTCCCGGGCAAGAATGGGTTTCTGGTCGAACTGCGCGACGCCGAAGGCCTGGCCCAGGCGACCACCGGTCTGTTGACGCGCGGCCCGGAGAACTGGCAGCGCTTCTCGGACGCCGCGCTGGCGACGGCGAACGACTACACCTGGGACGACGCCGCCGCGTTGTTCGAGAAGGCGGCCGAGCTGGCGGTTGAACGGGCGGCGCGGGGTGAGATCGACGGAGGCCGCCGCATCGTGCAAAGCAAGGTTCAGATCGCGCAGGAGGCCCGCTAGCCATGTCCACGACATTTCTGGTCACCGGCGGTGCCGGCTTCATTGGTTCGGCGATCGCGCGAGCGCTGGTCAAGCGTGGCGACCGGGTACGGATCCTGGACGACTTCTCCTCGGGCAAGCGCGAGAACCTGGCCGACATCGCCGGCGCGGTCGAGGTGATCGAGGGGAGCATCCTGGACGAGCGGGCCCTGAGCCAGGCCATCGACGGGGTCAAGGTGGTCTTCCACGAGGCGGCCATCCCCTCCGTGCCGAAGTCGATGGCGGAGCCGATCGAGAATCACGAGGCGAACGCCACCGGCACCTTGAAGGTGCTGCACGCCGCGAAGCGCGCCGGTGTGGAGCGGCTGGTGTACGCCGCGTCCTCGGCCGCCTACGGCAGCGATCCCCGCCTGCCCAAGGTCGAGACGATGTCGACCGGGCCCATCTCGCCGTACGGTGCCTCGAAGCTGGCCGGTGAGATCTACTGCCAGGTCTACGCGGAAGCCTACGGCTTGCCGACGGTGTGTCTGCGGTACTTCAACGTCTTTGGCCCGCGCCAGGATCCGCAGTCGGAGTACGCGGCCGTGATCCCCAAGTTCATCACCCGGGCCCTGGCCGGGGGGACGCCGGTGATCTTTGGCGACGGCACCCAGTCGCGCGATTTCTGCTTCATCGACAACGTGGTCGAGGCGAACCTGAAGGCCGCGGCGGCGCCCGCCTCCGCGACGGGCCGGGTCTACAACATCGCGTGCGGCGTCGCCACGACGCTGGACGAGGTGGTGAAGGTCATCGGTACCATCCTGGGTCGCCCCATCCAGCCCAAGCACGACCCGGAGCGCGCCGGCGACATCAAGCACTCCGTCGCCGACATCTCCGCGGCGCGTGCCGAGCTGGGCTACACGGCCGCGGTGTCTTTCGAGGAAGGCATGCGGCGCACCGTCGACTGGTATCGCAAGTAGCGACGGGGCCATCGGTTCGCGGCCGTCCCCGGCGGCGGCTGCGAACGCCTAGGGGCTCATCGTGCCGAACGACAGGGCGCTGCCGTTCCACGAGATGGTCTGGCTGCCCACGTTGACCTTGTTGCCGGCGACGGTGACCGCCGGGGCAGCCCCGCTCTGCAACGTCATGACGTACACCGGGGTGCTGCCCAGCATGACCATGGTGGTGGCGGCCCGCGCCCCGAAGTCGTCGCGACGGCCCATGTCCACCTTCAGGTCGTCGCGCGGCCCCACGAACGCCAGCAAGGCCTCGGCGCCCGAGGTGCCGCTGAAATCGACGGCCAGCGACGTCCCCCCGATCGACAGGACGCCCGAGCCGTCCTTGCTGGCCGCCAGCGTCTCGGTCTTCGGGTGCGGGTGGTCGCCCACGTAGGGCATGCTGCCGAACGTGGTGCGGAAGCCGAAGCCCCATACCGTGACCGACGTGGTGGGCGACTCGTCGGGCCAGCCGCCCAGCAGCGCCGTGACCAGGATGTCGTTCTTGTCCTGCCAGCGATTGCGGAACTCGTACAGGCCGATGACGTCGTCACGCAGGACGTGGGGCATCACCTCGCCCGGGTTCTTGGCGGCCAAGCCCACCGGCGTGTTGATCAGGGCGAAGGCCAGGTGCTGCGGGTAGACGCCATCCTGCTGCGAGCCGAGGCCCAGCGTCTGGTTCGTCCATACGATGGCCGGCTTCATGGCGTCGCTGACGAGGCCAAAGCCCTGTTCGAAGGTGCCGCCGTAGCGAATGCCCGTCTGGTTGAAGGTGTTCACCAGGGCCGAGGCGTCATGGCGATCGGGGAATCGCGGCACCGCGCTCATCGGGTCGGGGACCAGATCGAACACCCAGTGCATCGTCATCCACTGCACGCCGGCGTGGTCGGCCACGTAGTCCTTGTTCAGGGCGACGCGCATGGCCTGCAGCAACGGCACGAAGCCGGTGTTGGACACGATGGCGCCCTGCTTGGCCATTCGCCAGAAGGCGCCCATGTCGCCCCAGCCCTCGGTCAGCACGCGCTCGATGTTCGCCTCGACCCCGGTCAGCAGCTTGGTCGTCTCCGTCGCGTCGACTCCGGGATCACCCATGGTGGCCAGGGTGATGAGTCCTGCCCCCGCCACGACGGGACCGAACGTCCACGTGCCGGGATCCCCGGGAGGGGTCAGCGCCATCTGCTCCAGGGTCACGGTGGCGCCGCTGCCCGGCCAGCCCTCGATCATCTGGTTGGGGCACTGGTAGGCCATCATCTTCTGGGCCACCATCTTGCGGAAGTCATCGGACCAACCGCCGTAGCAAAGGTCGTACGCCATCGCCACGGAGGTCATGGTGCCACCCGTGGTGTCCATGTACCCGCTGGGGGCGGGCCAGTTGTACTCCTTGTTCATGTCCGGCGTGCCGTTCAGCACCAGCTGGGTCGCCTGCTGGCAGGCGTCGGCATACTTCTGCTGCCCGGTCAGCTGATACAGCAGCCCGAAGCCGAAGCCGTCCCACAGCGTGAAACCGCTCAGGTCCGAGCGCAGCGCCTCGCCGCCGCCCAGGGCCGCCTTCAGCTGGGCCAGCATCGCCGCGCCCTCGGTGGTGGCCGCCTTCGCTTTCAGCGCAGGAAGATCGTACGAACGGAAGAACAGGCGCGGGTGCTCGCCCGCGGTCAGGGGCTGGAAGGGGGGCGGCATGCCCAGGTCAGGATTCCCCCCGTCGACGGTCCCGCCGCTGCCGACGGCGCCCGCCTGACCGTCCCCGGTGCCGGGATGTCCGCCCTGTCCGGTGACGCCGCCGCTGGCGGAAGCGCCGCCGGAAGCGCGCACGCCGCCGCTGCCGGGCGCTCCGCCCACGCTCGACTGGCCGCCCGTGCCAAGCTTGCCGCCGGAGCCGGTCGTCCCGGTGTTTCCGGCGTCACCTGGATTGCCAGGGCCCCCCGCCGTTCCCAGCATCCCCGCCGCGCCCGTCGTGCCGCCGGTGTGCAAGGTGGCAGGCCGACCAGGGCTGCAGGCCGCCAGGGAGATCGCCGTCAGCGCCACCCACCGCGTCCTCGCCGTCCCGGTCATCTGCCGAGCCCACCCATGTCGGCGAGCCAGGCGTCCATGATGGGCAGCTCCTCGTTCTTCACGATCCCGTTGGCGGCCAGCGCCACGTAAGCGCGGCGCAGGTTCGTGGCCACCGTCTCCCCCGGCGCGATGGCCGCCTGCACCAGCTCCACCACCTTCTCGACGTGCTCGTACATCGGGATCTCCGACACGAAGTCCTTGAAGTAATCGTGCGGGTTCCTCTTCTGCACGACGGTGGCGTCCAGGAATCCCAGCCGGTAGCCGTGAAGCCACATGATCGGCTGCGCCACCAGCCCACGCAGGATGTCGGTGAACCGAAAGGTGACGGTGGCCGGCAGATACAGCAGGGGGAACAGCGGACCGCGAAACATGGTGTTCTGCGAGTTGAACGGCGTGATCGCCTGCGGCGCGAGGAGCAGCGGGGCCCGCTCGGCGAACTGACAGGGAACGTCGGAGGTGAGGCGGTAGATGGCGTCGACGTCGGGATCCTCGTCGGCCAGCCCTTGCCAGACACCGACCTGCGCGTGCCGCGCCAGGCTGGGCGCGCGCAGCTCGCTCTTGTCGTTGATCAAGCGCAGGGGAAGGCCGCGCGGCCAGATGTGGGCGCGCGTGTAGTACCGGTAGATGTTGACGAAGCCCGCCCCGCTGGCGGCGGCGGGCACCTGATCGTAGTCGCCGTCGAAGGTGGGGAAGCGCCAGTTCGCCTTGGGGATGTTGTCGTCGTCAGTGTCCACCACCGCCTCGGCGTTCAGGCGGAAGGCGTGCAGATAACCGAGCATCTTGCGGCAGTAGTGGTTGTAGGGAAGGGCGCGGCTGAGCGAGAAGCCAGCCGTGGCGGGAGCATCGGCTGCCAGGAACGTGGTGTTGGCGCAGCTCCAGTCCCGGGGGGTCTTCCGATCGCCCACCACCACCAGCTGAAAATCGGGCAACTTCGAGAAGGCCAGGACGGCCTCCGTGGGCGCGTTGATGGTCGTTATGACGATGAAGTTTTTCAAGCGGCCTTTTCGTTGGAGAATTCGACGAGCTGATTCAACAGATCCACACGCGCCGAGGTGTAGTGCTTCTGCAGGTACTGGTGATGGCGATCGACAGGCGGAGGACTACCCAGGGCGGTCTGCAGCCTCTCGGCGAACTCGCCGTAGCTGGTGACGCTGGGGCATAGCGCGTTCAGCTCGTAGAACTGCGTGTCGGCGTTGTCGGGGTAGCGGGCCACCACGTGGCAGCCGGCCGCCAGCAGCTCGAACAGCCGCGGCGTCACCGGATTGAATCCGCCCGTCCGCTTCTCGCCGCCGTCGATACCGGGCGTCGAATAGAAGCCGACCCGCGACGCGCGCAGCAGCGCCATGTATGACTGGCGATCGTTGAAGGCGCCCAGCATGCCCGACCGGTTGGAGCAGTAGCCGTAGTTGCCGTCCTTCGCCGCCTGGTACACGTACTCGACGTCCGGGTGCTCCTTCTCGTACCGCTGCATGTAATCCAGCAGCACGGGGTTGGAACGCCCCGCGATCAGCACGTCGTACTTCTTCTCGAACTGCTGCGCCGGCGTGGTCCGGTACTTGTCCGGGAGGCTGAGCGGGAAGTGATAGAGGTTCAGCGGGCATCCGCGGGAGCGCAGGAAATCGTAGGCCTCCCGGCTGGTGATCAGCACCATCGGACAGTTGCGATAGGTCCGATAGAACGCCCCCAGGTCTACGCTCTTCCAGAAGTCGACGATGATGGGAATGACGTTGGCGCGGGCAGAGAACGAGCTCTTCCGCTGAGGGGACATCGCGAAGTAGAGCGACTTCGTCCCCTTGGCCATCAAGGCATCACAACGCTGCAAGACCCCGAACGCGCCCGGGATCTTGACCAGGCTGCGGGCGACGATGTTCTCGTTGAGGAGGCGTCTCTCCCAGGAGTCCTGGAGCGGCAACCGCGTCCGCGCCGCCAGCTCGTCCTCCCACTCGTGGATCAGCTGCCAGCTCGGCTCGTCGTAGCCGTCGATGAAGCGATCGGTGTAGATGCTGCCGACGTTGATCTTTTTCGCGAAGTTCAAGCAGGACACTCCCCCCTCGATCCACCTGACGCCTGGTCCGGCGCGCTGGCGCGCGCCCTCACGCTCAGGAGGCGGCGCTGAGCGGCTCCGCGGTGAGTTCGCGAGCCTCTGTCGCGCGCTTGGCGGCTTCCTCCTCCAGCTGCTTCCTTCGGTTGTAGACCTCGAAGTGCTCCCAGCCGTTCGGCGTCATGAAGCCCCACTCCCGCCTGACGGCGCCGCCGATGAGGATGGTCCAGGCCGGCTTCTTCAGCTCCAGCCGGTGCAGCCAGACGAGCGGGTGATAAATCATGCGTCCAGGCTTGCGATCGAAAACGCCCTTGGGCGTGTGCTCGCGATAGCCGCCGCGCAGGATGATCGAGATGAACCGCCACGGATGATCGTGCATGCACGGATCGGCGTCGCTGCGGCTGATCTTGTGCAGGTAGATGCGGAAGCGCACCGATTCGTAGATGAAGTAGCGCCGTAAGTACTCTTCACCGTCGGGCGTCGTCGAGATCAGCGGGTTCTTGAAGTCTAAGAATTTGATCATCTTGCCGTAATATCCTTCGTTACGCTGCCGGGCATGATTGTAGGGTTCTCAATCAGCGGGTGTCAATCACACCCAAGTAACGCTTTGGGGGCAAGCGTCTTCCCGTCATTGCGGTTGGCCGTACTCGGCCAAAACGCGCAATCATTGCGCGGAGGACGAATTGTTTCCGGCGCGAGTCAGATTCCTGACGCGGACGCGGGCCCGACCGTGCCGTCCAACACGTCCCAGGTCCAGTGTGTACGCCGGTCGATCCAGACCGCCTGCGTGTTGGCGTGCGCGAAGGTCACGGCATCCCCCACCATTCGTTTCATCGCCTCCCGGTCGGCATCGAGGCGGCGGATGGCCTCTGCCAGGGCGCCCTCGTCGGGCCAGGGAACCGTGACCACGGCCCCGCTCGATTCCAGGTCGCGGTAATAGGACAGGTCGAACGCCAGGATGGGCAGGCCGGCGGACAGGGCGTCGAAGGCGCTGCGCGGCGTGTCCTCGGACAGCGGCGTGGCCAGCATCAGATCCGCCTCCATCAACTTGCCGAACAGAGCGGGCCCATAAGGAACGGCAGCGTGGAAGGTCACGACCTGGTCCAGGCCCAGTTCAGCCACCAGCGCCCGAAGCCGCGGCTCGTCGTCTCCCCCGCCGATGATGTCCATGCGGAAGTCCCGGCCCGACTGGCTGCGCGCGCGCGCCAGCGCCTGCAGCGAACGATCGATGCCCTTGTACTGCACCAGCCGGCCGAAATAGACCAACCGCAACGGGCGGTTCGCGTCGGATAGCCGCTGCCGGCGCCGTTCGACCGCCGCCTCGTCGATGATGTTCTCCTCGTCGTGGGCGGTGTCGAAGAAGTCCTTCACGTTCGGGCGGCCGCCGCCGAAGGCCTCGACCATGCGCGGGCTCTTCAACAGCACCAGCGAGCAGAAGCGCGTCGCCACCTTGATCTGCGCGACACGCAAGGGATCGTAAACGTATCGGCAAAGCAGATAGCTTTTCCGGGACCAGCGCCCGGTCTGATAGTTCATCGCGGCCGAGTTTCGGAAGTCGATGTCGACCACGAAGATCGAGCGCTTCTTTTGCGCCAGCGCCAGCAGCGTGGCCAGGAAGGCGATGGGTCGATACAGGTCGGAGCTGAGCCCGGCGTGCACGATCTCCGATCGCTTGACCGTCTCGAACATGCGCCGCAGGGCGGCCGGCATCGCCATCCAGTAGCGCAGCACGTTGGTTCCGCCGGGCGGCATGGGACAGAACGAGAAGCCGTCTTCTGCCCGCAGCTCCTTCATCGAGGCGCGTTGCTTCTGGTAAACGTCGTCGGCCAGGCGCGGCGCGATCAGGTGCAGGCGCTCGAACCGCGGCGCCAGTTGCTCTCGCAGCACCTCGAGGTGGCGCGCGAACACGCTCTCCGTCGCGAACACGGTCGATGAGACGGGATACGCCGGCGCCCCCACCACGATTACATATTCCAAGCTCGGTTTTGATAGCATGAATCACCGTTCGGTCCTACATCGTTTCCGTGACCACCCAACCACCGTTTCCGACGTTCGATCTCCTGGGCATGCGCCTGGCCGCTGTCAACGCCAGCGCGTTGCTGGACCACATGTTCGGCAGCCTGGCGCGCGGGCAGGGGGGCTGGCTCGTCACCGCCAACCTCGATTTCTTGCGCCGACACGCCCATGACCCGGTGTCGCGGGAGCTGTACGCCGAGGCGGACGTGTGCGTGGCCGACGGGATGCCGCTGGTGTGGGCGATGCGGTTGCAGGGCGACCGCCTGCCCGAGCGCATCGCGGGCTCTTCGCTGATGCTTCCCATCGCCGAGCGAGCGGCCACGGAGGGGCGGTCCCTGTACCTGCTCGGGGGCGAGCCGGTCGCGAACCAGAAGGCGGCCGAGGTGTTGCGCGCGCGCTGGCCCGGCCTGGTCATCGCCGGCGCGTCCAGCCCCATGGTGAAGAACCCGCCCACGCCGGAGGACATCCATTCCTTGCGCGAGGAGTTGCTGCAGGCACGGCCCGACATCGTGCTGGTGGGGATGGGCTCGCCCAAGCAGGAGCAGCTGATCCGGGCCCTGCGCCCTGACTTTCCCCGCGCCTGGATGATCGGCGTGGGCATGACGTTCAGCTTCGTGGCCGGCACGCTCAGCCGGGCGCCGGGCTGGATGCAGCGGACGGGCCTGGAGTGGTGCTGGCGGCTGGCCCAGGAGCCCAAGCGGCTGTCGCGCCGCTACCTGCTGGAAGACTTGCCGTTCTCGGTCGAGCTGTTCGCCCGCGTCGGTCTCAAGCGTCTGCGGGACAGGGCGTCCTGACAGGCCGGCCCGGCGGCCCCGGGTCCGTCAGGGCTCGCGGAAGATCTTCAGCAACTTCGTGGCCTCGTGGCTCACGTCGTGCCGCGCCGCCACCGCGCGGGCGCCGGCCCGCCCCATCTCGGCCAGGGTGGCCGCCGGGGTGGCCAGCGCCTCCTTGATGGCTGCCACCAGCGGCTCGACAGCGCCGGCCGGCACCAGCCAGCCGCTGACGCGGTCCTTGACCAGCTCGGGGATGCCGGCGACGTAGGTGGTGATGGCCGGCCGGCCCAGCGCCTGGGCCTCCATCAGGGCCACCGGCAGGCCCTCGGCGAAGCTCGGCATCAGCAGCACGCGCGCGCCCAGCAGCTCGCTGCGCACCACGTCGTTGCTGACCCAACCAGTGATGCGCACGCTGGCGCCCAGCCCCAGCTCGCGGATCCGCTCCTCCAGCACGGCGCGCATGGGGCCATCGCCCCCGAACACCATCTCGAACGGCACCCCGGCCGCCGCCACCTGCGCCAGCGCCTCCAGGATCAGCAGCTGCGCCTTCTGGGGCGCCAGGCGGCCCACGCAGACCAGGCGGTGGTTGTCGGCGATGGGCTGCGGGCCCGCGGCAAGAAATCCCGCGTCCACGCCGCAGTGGACGACGTTCACCTTCCGCCATTCGTTCCAGGGGATCCAGCGGTAGATCTGGCTGCGGCCGAAGTCGCTGACCGCCACCACCGCGGAGGCGTGGTGGATCTTGTCGCGCAGCGACAGCTCGCCCGGGTGGTCGAACTCCTCGGGGCCGTGGATGGTGAAGCTGTAGCGCGGCCCGCCCAGCAGGCGGATCAGCATCGCCACGGCCGCCGAATTCGTGCCGAAGTGGGCGTGCAGGTGCCGGACCTCGGGCATCCGCTTCAGCCACCCCCGCACCACCGCCGCCTCGGCCAGGTAGATCAGATGGCGCAGCACGCCTCGCTCGGAGCGCCGCCCCAGCTTGATGGCCGCGCGCAGGGCGGTCCAGAAGGCCCCTGGCGCAGACAGCATCGCGCCCAGCGTGGCGAGGAACAGCCGGCCGGCGCCCCCCGGACCCAGCACGGTGCGGGTCTTCCGCAGCTCGGCCTGGTCTCCCGGATCGACAGGGTTCACGGGGGGAAGCCGGATGCTGAAGCGCTCGACCGGCAGCCCGTGCGCCTCGAGGGCCACGATCTCGCGGCGGATGAAGCTGTGGGTCACGTGCGGGTACTGGTTCACCAGGTACGCGACCCTGAAGCCGGGCGCCGGGGACTGCCCCGCGGGCGCGGCCGTCGTGGAGTTGTCGATCACCGACGGCATGGCGTGGTCATTTATGAGCGGCGATACTAGCGCCTGGGCCCGACCTGGCCAAGTCGGGCCCGGCCATCCTCGGCGATCCTCGAACCGGCGGTCGCAAAATCACCATCGACAAAGCGCCAGGGAAGATGACAGACCTGGGATCTCTGGATCCTTCCGGGTGCGTCGGGCTGTCACCATTCCGGCCACCCGGAAGAAATACCGCGCCGAGCGTTGACTGATGGGATCGACGAGGATGCAAACGCACGCGATGAGAATGGCCGAGCTCGACCTGCGCGTCGTCGAGCCGGTCGAGCCGGTGGCGGCGCCGAAGCCGCCGCTGGTCGTGTTGCTGCATGGCTTCTCGATGCGCGCCGATGACCTGGCGCCGTTCGGCGCGTCGATGGGGTTGCCGGCCGTCTTCGTGTTTCCAGAAGGGCCCATCGACCTGACGGCGCGCGGGCTGGATGGCCGGGCCTGGTGGATGATCGACGTGGCGGCCCGGGACGCCGCCCTCTCTCGCGGCGACGATCGGGATCTATCCACCCAGCGTCCGGGCGGGCTGAGCGCGGCGCGCGAGGGCCTGCTGAAGCTGATCGAAGACGTCCAGCGCGCCTGGCCCGACCGGCCCGTTTTCCTGGGGGGATTCTCCCAGGGCGCCATCCTGACCCTGGATACGGTGGTCCGTACCGGTTTCCGCCCCGCGGGGCTGATCCTCCTCTCCGGCGCGCGCGTCGACGCGGCCGCGCTGGCCCCGCGCCTGGGGCAGCTCCACGGCATACCGATCTTTCAAAGCCACGGCCGCGGCGATCGTGAGCTGTCGTTCGCGGCGGCAGAGTCTCTACGCAACGAACTGGTGACGGCGGGCGCGGCGGTGCAATGGTGGCCGTTCGACGGGGGACACGAGATCCCTCTGCCGGTGCTGCGAGCGCTGAAAAAGTTCATCCACCAGCAGGCCAGGGCGGCGACAGCGGGCATCGCGAATGATATTGTTCGAACGCATAACTCCTAACCGAAGGGCACTCACTTGAAGGACCATTCGAAAGGTAGCGCGGCAGTCCAGTCCGCGGCGCGCGTGGGCGCTGAAGTGGCTGCGGCACACGCCGACGACGTCGATCGAAACGCGCGGTTCCCGAAGGAGGCCCTCGAAGCGCTCAAGAAGGAGAAGCTGCTGGGCGCCTTCGTCCCCACCGAGCTGGGTGGGCTGGGGCAGGGCATGGTCGAGCTGGCGCAGTCGTGCACGGCGCTGGCGCAGCACTGCTCGGCCACCGGAATGGTGGTCGCCATGCACCACATCCAGGTCGCCTGCCTGGTCCGGCACGGGCTGTCCGAGCCGTACATCCGCGACTACCTGGTCGAGCTTTGCGAGCGGCAGCTGCTGGTCGCTTCCATCACGTCGGAGGTGGGGGTGGGCGGCGATACGCGGACCAGCATCTGCGCCGTCGAGCGCGACGACGCCGCCGGGCGCTTCCGCCTCAAGAAGGAGGCGACCACGATCTCGTACGGCGAGCAGGCCGACGACTGGCTGGCCACCTGCCGCCGCGCGCCGGACGCCGCGGGCAGCGATCAGGTGCTGGTGCTGCTGCGCAAGGGCGACACCACCCTGACCCAGACCACGAAGTGGGACACGCTGGGCATGCGCGGCACCTGCAGCCCCGGGTTCAGCGTGGTCGCGTCGGGGACGACCGGGCAGATTGTGCCCGGCTCCTTCGCCGATTCCTCGGCCGAGACCATGGTGCCCTTCTCACACATCCTGTGGTCGGCGGTGTGGCTGGGGATCGCCACCGACGCCGCGGCGCGGGCCAGCGCGTTCGTGCGGGCCGAGGCGCGCCGCAAGCCGGGCACGGTGCCGCCCACGGCCATGCGGCTGGCCGAGCTGTCGGCCCGCCTGCAGACCATGCGCACCAACGTGCACGCGGTGGCCGCGGAGTGCGACGAGCTGATCCGCTCGGGAGGTTCGCAGGCGCTGCTGGGCCTGGGCTTCGCGCTGAAGATGAACAACCTGAAGATCTCGTCGTCCGAGCTGGTGGCAGAGATCGTGCACCGGGCCCTGTCGATCTGCGGGATCATGGCCTACAAGAACGACACGCCGTTCAGCCTGGGCCGGCACTTTCGTGACGCCCTGTCGGCGGCGCTGATGATCGGAAACGATCGCATCCTGTCGAAGAGCGCCTCGATGCTTCTCGTTTACAAGGACGATTGAGAGCCGGCCGGCTGGGTCTGGCCATCGCGACTTTTCGAGATTAGTCATCCGGAGGAGGACACGCGTGCCTGTCAAAGAGTACGACGCATCGAAGTTCTACGACGAGCTGGTGAAGAACCGCCTGATCATCCCGGTCGGCGTTCAGGGGGCGTTCGGGCGCGGGCCGGACTTCGAGAAGGTCCTGGCGGGATTCAACGCCTATGTCAGCCGGGTGGCGGCCAACGACGGCGCCGAGGTGATGCTGTTTCCGCCCATCATCGATCGGCGCGTGCTGGAGCGAAGCGACTTCCTGGACTCGTTCCCGCAGCTGGCCGGCAGCGTGTTCAGCTTCTTCGGCAACGAGAAGCAGGCGAAGGAGCTCAGCGAGAAGGTGCACGCCGGCGAGCCCTGGGGCGAGCTGCAGGGGATCACGTCGGTGGTGTTGAACCCGGCCGCCTGCTACCCCGTCTACCCATCCTTCACCGGCAACGTCCCCGAGAACGGACGGCTGGTGGACATGCAGAACTGGGTGTATCGGCACGAGCCGTCTCCCGAACCGACGCGCATGCAGGCCTTCCGCGTTCGCGAGTTCGTGCGCGCGGGGACGCCGGAGATGGTGGTGGCCTGGCGTGACACCTGGGTGAAGCGTGGGGTGGAGATCTTGACCTCGCTGGGGTTGCCGGCCCGGCCGGACGTGGCCTCCGACCCGTTCTTCGGTCGGGGTGGCCGCATGCTGGCGGTCAGCCAGAAGGAACAGAAGCTGAAGTTCGAGGTGCTGATCCCGGTCATCTCCGAGGAGAAGCCCACGGCGGTCTGCTCGTTCAACTACCACCAGGACCACTTCGGGCACACCTTCGACATCAAGACGGGCGACGGGCAGACGGCGCACACCGCCTGCCTGGGCTTCGGGCTCGAGCGGTGCGTGATGGCGCTCTTCCGTCACCACGGCTGCGACGTCGGGGCCTGGCCGAAGGAAGTTCGCGATCGTCTGTTCGCGTGAGGACCCCGCCCGCCATGCTGTCGCTCGATCCCGCCCGCTACGAAAGACACGCGCTTCACGCCGAGGAGCGGGACTGGGTCGAGAAGAACTGCTACATCGACATCTGGATCGAGGTCCTGCACGCGCAGGGGCTGGAGCCGCTGGCCATGCTGCCGTTCACCGTGGCGGTCGACTTCGAGGGCGATCAGTGGACCTTCTTCAAGCCGCCGCACGGCGAGCTGTGGGATCTGTACGGCGTCGACGTGCAGGAGATGACGGTGTGGCGGCCCTTGCTGGAGCACGTGGTCCTGCACACCGCGGCGGGCCGGATGGTCAGCACCGAGGCGGACGCCTTCTTCCTGCCCGACACCCGCGGCACTGACTACCGGGCGCAGCACACCAAGACGACGATCATCGCGGTCGACGTCGACGTCGAGCGGCGGCGCCTGGGCTACTTTCACAACGCGGGGTACTTCACCCTGGAAGGCGACGACTTTGCCGGCCTGTTCCGGCTGAACGCCCCCCGCGATCCGGCGTACATGCCGCTGTTCGCCGAGCTGATCCGCACCGATCGCGTGCGGCGCCTGACGCCCGAACAGCTGCGCGGGCAGGCGGCGGAGCTGCTGCGCCGGCACACGGCCCGCATCCCCGCCGCCAACCCCGTCGAGGCGTTCGCGGCGCGTTTCGCCACGGACCTGCCCCGCCTGCAGGAAGAGGGTCTGCCCGTCTATCACGCGTACGCCTTCGCCACCGTCCGCCAGCTGGGCGCGTCGGCCGAGCTGGCCTGCCTGTTCCTGCGCTGGTTGAACGCCCCGGCCGGGGATACGGCGCTGGCCGAGGCGGCGGATGCCTACGCCCGGCTGTCGGCGGCGATGAAGGCGCTGATCTTGAAGGGCGCCCGGGCCGTCAACGCCAAACGCGCCGTCGATCTCGCGCCGCTGTTTCAGCCGGCCAGCGCCGATTGGGCCCGGGCGGGCGAGCTGCTGCGCGCCGTTGCCGCGCGGCGGGAGGGCAGTCCTTGACAGTGCCCAGCCTCACGCCCGAAGCTGCGTGGCCATCATGAACCCTGGAAATTGTCACGTCGTGGTCGGGATCGATCTCGTTCAGATCAGTCAGGTGGCGAAGTCGCTGCAGCAGATCGGCGACCCGTATGTGAACCGCCTGTTCACGGCGGCCGAGATCGCGTACTGCGCGGAGAACCCCATCGTGGCGCCGTCGCGCTACGCGGCGCGGTTCGCCGCCAAGGAGGCCACGCTGAAGGCGCTGCGCCTCGACGATCAGGGTGTCGACCTGCGCACCATCGAGGTCAAGCAGATGGCCGGCGGCTGGACCGAGATCGAGCTGCACGGCGCTGCCAAGGAGCTGGCCGCCTCTGCGGGGTGGTCCAGCTGTTCGGTCAGCCTCAGTCACGAGGGCGACTACGCCACCGCCGTGGTGGCCGCCACCGTCATCAAGAAGTGATCACCGGCGCGGCGCCGGAACCCCACAAGCGAGAGCACCAACACAATGTCAGAGGAAACTGGAAAGAAGATCCGGGCCATCCTGGCCGAGCATGGCCGCCTGGCGAAGGACATCGCCACCCTGGACGACGACGCCGACCTGTATCAGGCAGGCATGACCTCGCACGCGAGCGTCAACCTGATGCTGGCGCTCGAGGGCGCCTTCGACATCGAGTTCCCCGACGCCATGTTGAGGCGCAGCGTGTTCGAGAGCGTCTCTGCGATCCGCGCCGCCGTCGAGTCGCTGACCGTCGCCCACTGAGGGCCGCGTCCGGACGCCTTTGCCGATGTGGCGGATTCCATCCCACGGGGAGGTTGCCCTCGAGGCGTGGACCGCCGCCTGGACCACCCCCGGCGCCGCCGGCCACCCATCCGAGCTGAAGCTGCCGGAGGCGGCCTGGCTGCCGGCCCCCGTTCCCGGTACGGCCGCCGGGGCGCTGCGGGCGGCGGGCGTCCCCGGCCCGACCCGCATCGACGGCGTGGACTGGTGGTATCGCTGCACCTTCTCCCCGTCACCCACCGCGCCCGGCGCGCGCGCGGTCCTGTGCTTCGACGGGTTGGCCACCGTCGTCGATGGCTGGTTGAACGGCGAGGCGCTGCTGCACGGCCAGGACATGTTCCTGGGCGCCACCGTGGACGTCACGGACCGCCTGCGCGACGGCGACAACCAGCTGGTCCTGCGGTTCTCCGCGCTGGATCCCTTGCTGGCGGCGCGGCGCCCGCGGCCCCGCTGGCGCGCCCCCATGATCGAGCATCAGCAGCTGCGCTGGTTCCGCACCACGTTGCTGGGGCGCACGCCCGGCTGGTCGCCCCCGGTCCCGGCGGTCGGCCCCTGGCGGCCGGTCCGCTTGCAGTGGCGGTCTGCCATCGACGTGCGGCGGCTGGACTTGCGAACCTCGCTGCAGGCGCGGGACGGCCGGGTGACGGTCGAGGCGTCGCTGGTGTCGCTGGACGGACGGCCCATCAGCGGGGCGCGGCTGGTCCTGGCGGCGCCGGATGGCCGCGTGGTCACCGCGCCCCTCGCCTGCGCGCCCGGTCCTGACGGCGCCGGGATGGCCGAAGCGACCGGGACGCTGGTGCTCCCGGAGGTGGCTGCCTGGTGGCCCCACACCCATGGCGACCAGCCGCTTCACGAAGCCCGGCTGGTGGTCCTCCGCGAGGGCGACGAGGTCGAGGTCTTCCTGCCCAAGCTTGGTTTCCGCAGGGTCGACCTCGACACGGCCGGGGGCGACTTTTCACTGTCCATCAATGGCGTGCCGGTCTTCTGCCGCGGCGCCTGCTGGACGCCGCCGGACGTGGTCACGCTGGGCGGGACGGCCGAGGACTACCGGCGCGCCTTGCTGGCCATGCGCGACGCGGGCATGAACATGGTGCGCGTCGTCGGGCCGATGGTGTACGAGACGGCGCTGTTCCACGACCTGTGCGACGAGCTGGGGATCCTGATCTGGCAGGACTTCATGTTCGCGAACATGGACTATCCCGAGGAGCCGGCCTTCCTGTCGCTGGTGACGGCCGAGGTGCGGCAGGCGCTGTCGCGCTGGCAGGGGCGGCCGTCGGTGGCCCTGCTGTGCGGCGACAGCGAGGGAGAGCAGCAGGCCGCCATGTGGGGCGCCCCGGCGGCCGCCTGGCAGCGGTCGCTGTTCCGCGAGACCTTGCCCGCCCTGTGCCGCCAGCTGCTTCCCGAAGTTCCCTACTGGCCCTCGAGCGCCAGCGGCGGCGCCTTTCCGCACCAGCCGCGGCAGGGCTCGACCTCGTACTACGGCGTGGGCGCCTATCTGCGCCCGCTGGAGGACGCGCGCCGCTCGGAGGTGCGCTTCGCCTCCGAGTGCCTGGGCTTCGCCAACATCCCCGACGACGCCATCCTGGCCAGGCTGGGCGACGGCGGGGCCGCGCCACGCGCCCACACGCCCGAATGGAAAGCCGGCGTACCGCGGGATCGCGGCGCGGGCTGGGATTTCGACGACGTGCGCGATTTTTACGCGAAGCTGCTGTTCGGCATCGACGCAGTGGCGCTGCGGTCGACCGAGCCCGATCGCTACCTGGCGCTGGGGCGCATCACGACGGGCGAGGTCATGGAGGCCGCGTTCGCTGAATGGCGGCGAACGGGGTCCTCGTGCCGGGGCGCCCTGGTGTGGTTCCTGCGCGACCTGGTGCCAGGCGCAGGGTGGGGGGTCCTGGACGCCGACGGCAGCCCGAAGGCCGCCTATCACTACCTGCGCCGCACGTTGCAGCCGCTGGCGGTACTGCTGTCGGACGAGGGGCTGAACGGCGCCTTCGTGCACCTGGTCAACGAGCGGCCGGTGCCCTGGCCAGGCGAGCTGAGGGTGCGCCTGTATCGCGATGACGCGCTGGTCGCGTCTGCAGATCGGGCGGTCGAGCTGCCGCCCCGGGCCCGCGAAGAGATCGCCGTTGCCGCCCTGCTGGGGGAGTTCCTGGACACCACCTACGCGTACCGTTTCGGGGCGCCGCCGTGTGATCTGATCGCCGCCAGCTTGGTGTCACCGGCGCAGCGGGTCGAGGGCGAAGCGTTTCTGTTTCCCGCCGGGCGCCCCGCCCATCGGGAGGCCGACCTGGGAATGGACGCAAGTGTCGCTTTTCTGGACGGCGAACGTTTTGCGCTGACCGTGCGCAGCCGGCGCTTCGCGCACGCGGTGGCGGTCTCGGTAGACGGCTTCTCGCCGGACGATAACTACTTCCACGTGCAGCCCGGCGGCGCGAAGAGCGTTATTCTGAGGCGAATCGGCCCGGCCGCCGAACCGCGTGGCACGGTGCTGGCATCGAACGCGCGTGCGGCCACCCGGATCTCGAAGGTCGGGTGAAGCCCCGAAGGGAATTGCCACCATGAACGATGTGCCGGTCGTGCAGCTGCTGTCCCAGCGTGAGGACATCGACGCCACGTTTCCCGTGATGAAGCAGCTGCGGCCCCACCTCGAGCGCGCCACGTACACGGACACGGTCGTGCGCCTGCAGGCCAGCGGATTCCGGCTGGCGGCGCTGAAGGTCGCCGGCGAGGTGGTGGCGGTGGCCGGCTATCGACGCGGTGAGAGCCTGGCCTGGGGGCCGCATTACTACGTCGACGACCTGGTCACGGCCGAAACCGGCCGGTCACGCGGGTACGGCAAGGCGCTGCTGGACTGGCTGAAGAACGCCGCGCGCGCCGAGGGGTGCGCATCCGTCCAGCTGGACTCGGGCGTGCAAAGGCATGGCGCGCATCGCTTCTACTTGCGGGAGCGCATGGACATCACCAGTCACCACTTCGGGGTGGCGCTGAAATGATGGGGGCGGGAATGTTTTGGGGCGGCGGCGTCATTACGTCGTGCTATGTGATATTTGTTGACGGGGAGTGGGGCGCGCTACCACACGGCGTTCGGCGCGCGGCCCGCGCCAGCAGGGACATGAAGTCATGCTTCGCAATCTAAGCACCGGTCTTCAGGAGGCCGTCGCGCCCAAGCGGGACGACGAGGAAAACGCCCCGGCCGCCGGCGCAGCGGGACCCCCCGGGGGCCCCGTGCCGGTGACCGACAATAGACCGGTCGAGGACATGGGGCTGCGCGAGCTGCTGGCCGAGGACTTCGGCACCCACGATCGCGGCCTGCTGGAGCCTGGCTTCTGGGCCGTGGCGGCGCACCGCGTGGGCCGCCGCGCCGCGAACGTGAAGCTGCGCCCGGCGCGCGTCGCCCTCGAGGCCGCTTACAAGATGGCCTTCACCGGGATCGACTGGGTCTGGGGCATCCACCTGCCCCGCTCGGTAGACGTCGGCCGGCGCGTCAGGCTGTGGCACAACGGCTGTATGTTGTTGACGGCGCGGTCGATCGGAAACGACGTCCACATCCGCCACGACACCACCTTCGGTCCCGCCCGCGGCACGGATGGGACGCCCGCGACGTTGCCCGTCATCGAGGATCGGGCCGACATCGGTTCGGGCGCGTGCGTGCTGGGGGGCGTCCGGGTCGGACATGACGCGGTGGTCGGCGCGAACACCGTCGTGCTGAAGAACGTCCCGCCTCACGCGACCGTTCTGGGCGTGCCGGCGCGGATGATCCCGACATGAGCCAGCCGGGGTCATCCAAGGATGATCTGGGCAGTGCCCTGCCGGTGGGCACCGAGAACGCAAACCCACCCGGCATCGGGCTGGGCGCGCTGCTGGCGGAGGACTTCCGGACCCACGGCAGCGATCCCCTGTCGCCCGGGTTCTGGGCGCTGGCCATCCATCGCTTCGGGAACTGGCGCATGGACGTCAGCCACAAGCTGTTGCGCGCCCCGCTGTCGATCCTGTACCGGGGGGCCTATCGGGGCGCGATCACCCTGTGGGGGATCGACCTGCCCTACAACGCGAAGATCGGGCGGCGCTTCCGCATCGCCCACCACGGGGCGGTCTTCATCGGCTCGCGCGCCATCGGGGACGACGTCACCATCCGTCACTCGGTGACGATCGGCCTCAAGCGCAAGTCGGAGCGGCTGGCGCCCATCATCGGGAACCGCATCGAGATCGGCCCGGGCGCCTGCATCGTGGGGGACATCCAGGTGGGCGACGACAGCCTGATCGGCGCGAACACCGTGCTGGCCCAGAATGTCCCCCCGGGGTCTTCGGTCATCGGTGTGCCGGCCCGGTTCGTCGCTCCCGAGAAGGAGCTCGATCGGCCGGCGGGGCCCGCGGACGCCGGCCCCTCAGCCTCGCGCTGACCAGCGGTCGCGCCGCCCGGGATGGGCTCAGGCGTGGGCGCGCTGGCCGGCGACCACGTTGTTCGCGGCGGCGGCGCGGGCCAGCGGCAGCTCCAGCGCCTCGGCCAGCGCATGCGCGCTGGCCTCGATGATGTTCTGCGAGACGCCGATGGTGCTCCAGCGATCCTCACCGCGAGCCGCCTCGATCAGGACGCGGGTCTTGGCGCCGGTGGCGGCGTCCGGATCCAGGATGCGAACCTTGTAGTCGGCCAGGCGCACGTCGCGCAGCAGAGGGAAGTGGGGATTCAGCGCCTTGTGAAAGGCGCCGTCCAACGCGTGCACGGGGCCCGAGCCTTCGGACACTTCGTGCACCACGGTCTCGCCGATCTTCAGCTTGATGGTGGCCTCGGCGAACATGCTGTTGCCGCGCCGGCGCTCGGACAGCACCACCACGTCCAGCACCTCGAAGGGCGGGACGTAGGCGGGCTGGCTGCGGCGGGACAGCAGCTCGAACGAGCCCTCCGCCGCCTCGAACTGGTAGCCCTGGCTCTCCAGATCCTTCACGTGCTCCAGCAGGCGCTTCTCGTTGCCCTGGACGTCGATTCCCAGCTCGGTGGCGCGCATGCGGACGTTGCCGCGCCCCGCCAGCTCGGAGACGACGATGTGGCGCCGGTTGCCCACGCGCTCGGGCGGGATGTGCTCGTAGCTGGCGGGCAACTTCTCGACGGCGGCCACGTGCATGCCGCCCTTGTGCGCGAACGCCGACTGCCCCACGTAGGGGGCGTGGGCGCGGGGCCGGATGTTCGCGATCTCGCTGACCGCGCGCGACAGGTCGGTCAGCCGCGCCAGGTGCTCGTCCGAGACGCAGCGCTTGCCCATCTTCAGCTGCAGCGCGGGGATGACGGAGATCAGGTTCGCGTTGCCGCAGCGCTCGCCCCACCCGTTGATGGTGCCCTGCACCTGGGTACAGCCGGCCTCGACCGCCGCCAGCGCGTTCGCGACGGCCAGCTCGGCGTCGTTGTGCGTGTGGATGCCCAGCTTGGTGGGGACCGTGGCGCCCACCGCGCGCACCACCTCGCTGACGTAGCTGGGCAGGCTGCCGCCGTTGGTGTCGCACATGACGATCCAGTCGGCGCCGGCGTCGGCGGCCGCCTTCACGGTGGCCAGCGCGTAGGCGCGATCGGCGCGGAAGCCGTCGAAGAAGTGCTCGCAGTCGTACACGACCTCGCGGCCGTGCTGTTTCAGGAAGGCCACGCTCTCGCCGATCATGGCCAGGTTCTCTTCCAGCGTGGTGCCGACGATCTTCGTGACGTGAATGGTCCAGGTCTTCCCCACCACCGTGACGGCCGGGGTCTCCGCCGCCAGCATGGCCGCCAGGATGGGATCCGACTCGGCGCGTCCCCCCGCCTTGCGGGTCATGCCGAACGCGCTCAGCTTGGCGTTGCGGAAGCTGACCGAGCGGGCCCGCTGGAAGAACTCGACGTCCTTGGGGTTCGATCCCGGGTAGCCGCCCTCGATGAACTGAATCCCGAAGCCGTCCAGCAGGCGCGCGATCTTGAGCTTGTCGTCGACCGAGAGCGAGAGGCCTTCACTCTGCGTTCCGTCCCGCAGCGTGCTGTCGAATAGCTGAACTTCCATCGGAATTTCCGGGCCCGTTGTATAGCACGTTTCGAACGGGGCGCTCCGGACCGGCGAAAAGCGCCTGGATGGCGGTCGCCGCCTGGCGCGTTCGCGGCCGCCTCCGTCAGCTCGCGCTGCGCGGGCCGGCCCGGCCCCCCCGAGTCGGAGATTGGCCGTGACCTTTTCTCTCCTCGCCCGTCTGTGCAGGGAACGGAGAGGACGAGACATGACGAACTCGAACAAGATCAACCAGGCACGGGCGGCGATGCGAGCGGTGTTCGGCCTGGTGCCGCTGCTCGCTGGCCTGGACAAGTTTCTGAATCTGCTGACGAACTGGGAGGAGTACCTCAGCCCCTTCGCGAGGCGGATGTTGCCCGTGAAGGACACGACCTTCATGCACGCCGTGGGCGTCATCGAGATGCTGGTGGGGGTGTCGATCCTGACCCGGTGGCCGCGCCAGGGGGCCTATGTGGCCTCTGCCTGGTTGCTGCTCATCGCGATCAACCTGCTGACCAGCGGGCATCACTTCGATGTGGCCACGCGAGACGTCGCGCTCGCGGTGTGCGCGTTTGCGCTGGCGCGCCTGACGGAGGCGGTTGAACCGCCGGCGCCCGGGAGGGCTTCGACATGAGGCTGGTCGAACGGGAGGGCGCCCTGCAGGGGCAGCACGACGGGATGGATGCCGTCGCCGACGACGAGGCGCTGGTGGCGCGCGCCCGCGCGCACGACGCCACGGCGTTCGAGTTGCTGATGCGACGCCACAACCAACGGGTGTACCGGGTCGTCCGCGCGCTCTTGCGCGACGGTCCCGAGATCGACGACGTCATTCAGCAGGCGTATCTGAACGCGTTTCAACACCTGGATCAGTTCACCGGCGAGGCGGCCTGGTCGACGTGGGTGTGCCGCATCGCCATCAACGAAGCCCTGGCGCGCCTTCGTCAAGGAGGCCGCTTCATCTCCATGGACAGCGCAGAAGAGGACGGCATGGCGAATCCATCGAAGGCCCCAGAGGCCGATCCCGAGCGCGCGGCGGCAGGGCGGGAGTTCGGTCGCCTGGTGGAGCACGCCATCGACGAGCTGCCCCAGATGTACCGGACCGTCCTGATCATGCGCGAGATCGAGGGCATGTCCGTCGGCGAGACGGCCGCCGCCCTGGAGGTGGAGGAGGGCGTGGTGAAGACCCGCCTTCATCGGGCGCGCGCCGCCCTCCGGTCGGCCATCGAAGGCCGCGTCGGCGATCAGATGAAGAATGCCTACACGTTCGGCAATGCGCGCTGTGATGCGGTCGTAGCCGCCGTGCTGGCGCGCCTGAACCTCGGCACCTGAACTCCGGCGCGGCCTCGCCGCCGGTCAACCTTAAGTTCCAAGGGTCTTTCGGCCCCGGCGTCCTGACGGCGCGGGGCCAAGGAGAGTGAGCCATGTCCCGTTGGTACCAGCGCGCGCCGTATCTTCCGTTTCTTCTGGCCGCGGGCGCGGCCGCCATCGGCGGTGGATGCGGAGATCAAAAGACCGTCCCTGACGACACCGTCGATCCGACCCTGGCCACCCAGGGTCAAGGCATCTTCCGCTTCGATACCTTCGGCGACGAGTCGTTCTGGACCGACGTGCTGCACATCAACCAGGTCATCCAGTCCGCGGTCGACCCGGTCACCGCGCTTTCCGTAGGACTGAAGGTCGACGCCGACGCGCTGCCGGCCTCCGTCGTCGCGGGCATACAGGACGGCTCGGTGAGTCTCACCTCTCCGGACACGACCATCGCGTTGTTGAAGCTGAACGCCGTCGTGGGCGTGTCGGGCACGGTCGAGGCCATCGGCGGGACCGACACCCTGACGCACGTCGGAATCACGTGCGCCATCTGTCACTCCACCGTCGACGACTTCTTCGGCAAGGGGATCGGCAAGCGGCTGGACGGCTGGGCGAACGTCGATCTGAACCCGGGAGCCATCATCGCGCTGTCACCGGCGTTGGGCGCCGACGCGAAGGCGGTCTACAACTCGTGGGGGCCCGGGAAATACGATCCCCGCTACAACCAGGACGGGTTGAACGGACCGCAAGTGATCCCGCCCGCCTACGGATTGCTGGGCGTGCATCGCATCACCTCGACCGGAGACGGCGACGACATCGCCTACTGGAATCGATACGTCTCTATCACCCAGATGGGTGGCCATGGGTCCTTCATGGAGCCCCGCACCGGTGTCAGCGTGACCAATCCGCCGGACGATCTGGTGACCGCCAAGTTGCCAGCGCTGCAAGCTTACCAGCTGAGCCTGGCCGCCCCGCCGCCGCCGGCGGGAAGCTTCGACGCCAGCGCCGCCCAGCGTGGCGCGCAGGTGTTCGCCGGCGCCGGACAGTGCGCGAAGTGCCACAGCGGGCCCACGTTCACCGACGCGAACATGCGCCTGCACGATCCGTCGGAGGTGGTCAGCGAGCCCGAGCCGGCCGGCGCCCCCAGCTACGCGCTCCGCAGCGCCACCAAGAAATACCGAACCGCTCCTCTGCGGGGCATCTGGCAGCACCCGCCCTACTTTCACAACGGCAGCGCGCCGACGCTCGACGCGGTGGTCGAACGCTACGACACCAGGAGAGCGCTCGGATTGACGGCCATGCAGAAGAGTGATCTGGTCGAGTACCTGAGATCGCTGTGAGGACCCACCCGGGGGCGGCGGTCGCCAGGCAGCTCGGCACGAGCCCTTCCGGTGGCGACGCGGCGCAGGAGCGTCCCCGCCACCCCCGCCACCTTGACCGTATATCGACTGAACGATAGGGGCGCGCTGGCGCGCGAGCCGGGCGAACTGGACTGGACCTGCCTCCGGTGGGGCGATCTCCTGCTGGGGAATGCTTGATCGGCGAGACGCTGGAACTCGCACCCGCGCGAGCACGTGGCGCGCGTAGTCGACGTCAGCGGTCCCGACCGCGAGATCTGCGACAGGGGGTGATGACTGCCCTGCCACCACCGGCTGAGGAAATCCAGCGGTGGCAGGGACCTGGGGTGTGCGAGGAAGGGGACTTGAACCCCTATGGCTGTTAACCGCTAGCACCTCAAGCTACGTGACCGCGAATAGCTTAACGATTGCGATTACTTAGAGAAACCACCCAGTTACCGAAGTTACCAGTGCAATTCCGCACACTTACGACAACCGGGAGCCCGTCGACAGAGCCTTCTGACCCGAAACAGTTATAGACGCGCGTACGTGAGGGGCGGCCTGGATGGGACACACACACGTGTGTCATAAAGTCCTACATGAAGACTGAAGTTGGCTCTCCCTGCGACTCGGGACGACGCAGCCGAGAGCGTGGTAATGGGAAGACATGGTTCCGAGCGAAGGCGTTTCGGTCTTCTGCCCGAACTGCGGCCGTTACACGGCGGTTTCTCCGGCGCCGTTAGCCATTGCGGGGCCAGGGCGCTACGGCCAGTACGTAGATAGGCCCATAAAAGACGTGCTTCCAGGCCCGGAGCCCTACTATCGCTCCCCGGGTACGGGAAGCGTTTGGTGGATTGGTGTCTGCAACGCGTGCTCAGCGCCGATGCTGGTCATGGATCAGGGGCTGAAGGTTTACCCGACGCCCCGACCCGCGCCTGTCGCTGATGAGATTCCTCGGCCGATGCGAGACGATCTGCTTGAGGCGAAAGAGTGCCTTACTGTTGGAGCCTTCAATGCCTCTGTGGTGATGGCTAGGCGTGCTCTCCAGTGCGCCGCTGTCCAGCAAGGCGCTTCAGCCGGGCTACCGCTCCGGAAGCAGATTCACTGGCTGGATGAAAATGGGAAGATCACAAAGAGCCAACGGAAGTGGGCGGATGCAGCGCGTTGGATCGGCAACGAAGGGGCCCATGAGAACGGACCCGAGATTGTCGATGGCCAGCCAATAGTGACGGGGGTGGAAAGGGAGGATGCGGTTGACACGCTCGATTTCGTGGAGCGCCTGTTCGAGGATCTCTACGTAACCACATCTCGGGCTGACCGGCAGATTGAAAGACGGGGAAAGGGCGGCAAGGGCTAGTGATCACTTCGGCAGTCTGATCTTTTTCCGGACGGTTCCGAACATCAGGTAGCGGGGCACCAGGGTCGCTACGATCCCGCCTCCGATGAAGAAGGCCCAGGTGTAAACGCTTCCGAAGTTCGATTCACCTTCGACCTTGTAAGCCTTCCACACAAGGAAGAGCCCGATCCAAGTAACTGCCATGAGGGTGACGATCGCGACGACCTCAAGACTGGCGATTCTCCGGTTCGTGACGACCGCCCGCAGGGACTCTCTCGTCTTCGCGCGTCGAGCGTCGTACTTGCCTTCGCGTAAGCAGTCGAAGCCGTAGTCATGCGACTTTGCGCATTCCGGTCCGTGGTGGGCCTTGCAGCACCGGTGACCCTCACATTCGGGGTCCTCGATCTCCGGGAATGCCTTTGTGCTGATCACGAACGTGTCGGACGCCAGATTTGCCAAGCCCCGCTTCTGGTCAGCATCGAAGCACGACCGGCAGAGGATGACGCTGCCCTCGTCCAGTGAGAAGAAGTCGTTCCGTCCCACCACGACGAAGAGATCGGACGGTGAACCAGCATCTTTTCTCATGACTTCGCTTTCGCGAGCACCCTTTCGGCTGCCGCCAGCGCTTCCGTCAGCACGAAGCGCGGTACGGTCGGCGGGTAGGTCGGGCTCATGCGCTCGCAGGCCTTCGTGAGCAGCTGGAACTGGGCCTCCGTCAGCCGGAGGTTGACTTGGTGGGCTGCTGTACGATTCGGGGTCTTGGCTGCCATCTTGTAGGTGTAGCACGTCCTGATGTTCACGCCAGCCATGACATGCACTGAAAGTCATGGCTAGCCATGATAGACTGTCTCTCTGGTGCTGGTCCAGGAACGCTCGCCAGACGGAGGTCCCCATGAGCCGCAAGGAACTGTACGCCGCTCGCCGCGATCTGAAAACTGCTGTCTCGATGGCCCGCCTTCGCGAGGTCGTGTTGTCGTGGGCCAGCGTGCCAAAGCGAATCATCTTGGAGGATGGGACGGCGATGGAGGGTGAGAACGCGCGCCACTGGTACCCGTACTTGCTGTTGGCGGCCGGCTTGAGGTGGTAGGACGCGTCGTTCTAGGTGCTCGACTCGGCGTGCCATCCTTCTGGCATGTCCACGCTGAGCCTCGACACCCTGGTGTCCGTTCTTCCCCGTCATGAGCTTCTGGCCCTGAGGGCCGTCGTTGAAGCTCGGCTCGCCGGTCCTCCGGCAACCGATGTCGTCACACCCCTACCCAGGGAGACACCTTGCAAGGTCTACATCGCTCGCGATCGGCAGAAGTGGCGGGTGTTGCTGGTGGACAGGGTGACGCGCAAGCGCCAGTCACATGGCCTCTATCTCACGAGAGAGGCAGCGGAGGCTGATGCCCCGCGCCTGGTCAGGGAGTACCGTCGGCCGGTGGGGGTGCCCATGCCCGAGGCCCTGACCGCATACCGCGCCTATCTGACGGCCAAGGGGAATCGGCCTCGGTCGGTCGACAGCACCATGTTCCGGGTCGAGTCCGTGGTGGGAGACGTTGCTGGCCTGACCGGCGACCTGACGACGGCTGCGTTCAGGGAGGCCTGGGACAAATTCGTCGCCACCGTCTCCAGGTTCACTAAGCAACCGCCATCGGTCGACACCCAGCACAACACACTCTCTGAGACTAGGTCGTTCTTTCGCTGGTGCTCGCGGAAGGGCTGGCTCACGGCGGAACCGGCAGGCGGAATCGAGATCATCGGACGTAGACGCCGGGGTAAGCCGCAGCTCACTGGTGTCGACGAAAGCCGGAAGTTCCTTGCGAAGGCGCTGGAACTGGGTGCGACTGGAGATGTTGGAGCGATCGCGTCAGCCGTGGCCCTGCTGATGGGGATGAGGGCGAGCGAGATCACCGATCGGGTTGTTCGGGACCTGGATGATCAGGGCAGGATCTTGATCATCGGCTCGGCGAAGACGGAGGCAGGGATCCGCCGCCTGCGAGTGCCGGATGACCTGGTCCCGGTGCTGAACAACCTCGTCGTTGGGAAGGCGCCAGACGACCGCATCTTCGGCGACCACGATCGTCAGTGGCTCAGGAAGGCGACGATCCGCGTCTGCGCCGCCGCTGGTGTGAAAAGGGTGACGCCCCATGGCTTGCGCGGCACCCATGCATCGCTGGCCGTGGAAGCTGGCGTCGCCGGTGTCGCGGTCGCCGCGAGCCTGGGGCATGAGTCCTTCGAGGGTGTGACCGCCCGGCACTATGCGTCGGCGTCGTCGGTGTGCGATGTGAGGACCGAGAAGGTGGCGTCTGCTCTGGATCCGGCTTCCGCTAGGTCTTGAATACCTTCTTCATGGCCGAGACGAACCAGATGACGGCCGCGAGGAGAGCGCCGAGCGTGGCGAGTAAAAGTCCGGTGGCAGCTGGCACGGCGGCTCTGAAGTAGGCTTTTAGAAAGACCTGAAAATCGGCACAGCTGACAGAGGCTGTGCAGTTCTTCGTCGCTGGTGCACAAGTCGGCGCCAAGGGGATGTGTGCCTCGCCGATCCCCCAGCAGGCCCGGGCGATAAATGGAAAGAAGAGCTGAATCGACAAAAGCACACTGAACGCTGCTCCGGTCGTCGTGAGGACAAGACCAACTACGTGATTGTCGTCTTGCCCTTTCCTCATCCTCACGAGGGCGGTGACAACTCCGACCGGCAGGCAAAACACGATCACCAACAGAAGGAAATAGCGATCAAACCACTGGCTCGCCTGCCACACCGTCCCCCCAAAGTCTTCCACCTTGGAGTTGGATCTATAGGCCGAGACGTCCGGCGATCGACGAGACAAACACAGACAGGATTGCTCCGATGACGAGCGAGGCGATCCATCCGGTTCCGATGACCGCACTTGATCCAACCGCGCCGATGATGCCGCTGACTAGCGCGACCTTGACGATACCCGTCTCAGAGTTCTCGGGGTTTTTTGCTTTTGCGTCCATGTCTGTGCCCCCTTGTAGTCTGATGATCCCGTGAACCAGTAGGAAGGTCAGGGCCTGCGATCCGTGCCTTTTATAATGCAAGCGCTCGCATCGCGCCACCGGAACAGTGTGCCCTAAAAGCCTACGAATTCGTAAGTTTTCTCACGAAGGTATCTCGGTCCTGTGGTGGCGAGACTTGACCCTTCGAGCTGGTCGAAATCGACCGGGGTCTGTACGCACACCACTTCAGACAGCGATGCCTGTGTTCGGTTCCACCCTGTTACCGGGTGATGGCTGCGTCACGTTTCTGACACGCCTATGACCGTCGGAGGAGTAGCAGGATCATACCGACGATTACGGATGCCGCGATGCCGGCCAACCACTTCAGAGCGCCGGCCTTTGTAGCTGACCGCTTAACTTCTTTCTCCTCAAACCGCTGGATCACATAGTCGTGATGCGTCACGGTTGCCCCTATGCGGTCCAGTTCGCTCGAAAGCCGATCGAAGCCCTGGTCAAGCCTTCTTCCCATGTCCTCGACCGTCGTCTGTAGGCGCGCGATGTCCTGGGCGACTTGGATCTGTCGGCTCATCGGTGTCGTCTCGTCCATCATGCCCAGTAGCCCCAGATTTCGCACACCCCTACGACGGACAGCCCTGTGCCCGATGGCGGCGTGTCGATTTGGATGTAGGTCCCGGGGCTGCCCTCGCCGGGAGCTTGGTTGAGCAGATAGACCGCGGGGGTGATCGAGAACCGCAGGCAGTTGCCGGTCGTGGGCAGCGCGCCGCCTGCCGCCGCCAGCCACGACCCTCCAGACGCTGGAGCCGGTCACCGATACCGCCGGTGTCTCCGAGACGGGCGAGGTGCTGTGATGGCGGAAGACGCGCCGAAGGATTGCCTCCCCAACAAGCGTTACCCGCTCGGATACGACGCCGGCATGCGGGCCCCTTGGATACCGGTGCCTGAAGACCTGGTGAGGTTCCTCTTCGGCACCTGCACGAAGAACCAGATCGCGGTCATCTTCGCCCTACTCCAGGCTAGGGACTTCAATGGTGGGAGTGAGACGGTGTGCCTGACGGATCGCAAGCTGAAGGAGCGCACCGACATGAACTGGCAGACCCTGGGCCGAACCCTGAAAGAACGTCGATTTACCGCCCTGGTGCGCATCCAGAGGGGAACGCCACGCGCGAAGGGACAGCCTGGAGTCCCTACCAGCTACGACCTGACCCCGCTTTGGAAAGAGCTGAGAACGTGGCGAGAGCCCAAAGCAGTAGCGGAGGAGCCAGCGACGAAGTCGTGGAGAGAGGAAATGGAGGAACTGGCGACAAGGGCCAGGGCGCGTATCTTCGGTCCTGCTTCTGCCAGCCTTGGGGGACGCAATGACGAAGTGCCCATCACTTCGTCGAAGGTTTTGCGCGTCGACGTCCCACGAGCTTCTTGAGTTCGGTCTTCAGATCGGTGGCGGCCAAGAAGCGCTGACCTGGCTGAAGCAGGGATGGCACCAGGCACCGGTGAAGCTTGTCACCAGAAACGAAGATGTCGCAAAAGGGCAGGTAGTAGAGGTACTGGGCATCGACGAAATTCGTCGCCTTCTGGACCACTAGCGCGTGCTTGGTGAGAACCAGTGTCGCGAGAATGACTCGCAGGCAATGGGCGGAGTACGGTGAGAACGTGCGAAAGCTTCCTGACCCGTGCCTGAGCCAGCGATCGTAAACGATCGGACGGAATCGCTCAGTGGCGTCGATGTAGCCAAGCATGTAGTCGAGCCAAAGAGCCTGGAGACTGGGAACATCCAGGGTCTGATCGACCATCCCAACCACATCCTCGGCCTGCCTTGGTCGCTTTTGTAAGACATCGCGGTCTTTAAGTGATTGCCAGAGGGCTTCATGGTTGATGCGAGGCGGGTTCTCGCGCCAAGTCTGCGCAAGGTGACGATCGTGCTGTGAGAACTTTCCGGCCGCCCAGCGCATGAATGCGTGGTTGAAAGGTCCGAGATCAACCATCATCACGGGTGCGCCATCCGAGCCGGGGCCCGCCCAGGAGTTGTCGGGAATGATCTGGCGCGTCATAGGCACGGGATTCCCGGCGAGTTCACCAGCAACCAGGTGAATGAAGTCCATGTTGACGGGATCACCACTTCCGCCGAACTTCTTGGCGAGGATCTTGACCCATTCTGGAGCAGCGACCGACGTATCATGCTCCTTCACGAGATCGCAGAGGATCTCCATGCCGAGGACAGGGGTGACGTTCTGCATATAGCGGAACATCAGGGATGTGTGTTCTGCCTTCGACATTGCCTCAAACGCTGACTTGTCCAAGATCAGGATCTCTTCCCGCATGGTCACCTCTGCTGGCCGTTCAGCGTCCGGCGAGTCCATCATAGCGAACACCGCCCTGGGGGATAAGCGATGGACAGCGATTTGCCTGTCCTACGGACCCCGTACATGGACAGCGATTTGCTTGTCCTACGGACCCCGTACATGGACAGGAATTTGATCGCACCCCAGTGCGCGAAGACACCCGACGTTTTGTAATGAAAACGACAGAACGCGTCTGTCAAACCGGACGTTCGAAGGGAACCCGACATCACGGTGAAGAGGAATCCGGGCTAGGACAGCAATTTGATCACGCCTAGGACAGCAATTTGATCACGCCTAGGACGGCAATTTGCTTGTCGCTTCAGGATCTGGATCAGGGATCCGGATCAGGATCTCTAACAGGAGCTGGTTTGGGGAACCCCGGAGATCGGATCGATCCCGGACCCGGAACAACACCAGATCAACACCTGTCAGGCACAGACCAACAGCCCCAACAGCTCCCTGCACCCGATCAACACCAGATCAGGATCCGGATCTGGTCCGGCCCGTCCGCTTCATCCCACGGACCACGGCAGATGGTGGCCGCCGAGGGTTACCCCTCCGTCTTCGACTCACCCTTGCCGAAGACACCAGCAGCGTACGCCCGATCGACGTGGACCTGGATCTTGAAGTACCACCTCCAGAATCCGAACATCGCTAGCAGGAAACCTACTCCGATCAGGAGCCAGCAAATCCGAGTCCTGGTCAGAGCTTGCTTTCCCATTCGCTCCAGAACATCCCGTTCGACTGTGTTCTTGGCTGCTTCTTCCTTCCACGCCTGCCTATCAGCTACTTCGAACTGCATCTCGGACTCGGCCAACTCCCTGAGCTTCTCCTCAGCAGCGTTTGCTTTCGCCGTGTCAGTCGGGTTCGCAAGCGCCTTCGCTCTGCTATCGATAGCTTTCCAGACCAAACCGCGATCGATGTCGGTTCTGACGTGGTGAATCGCTTGCCTCTCCGTCCAGGCATCAACACGGGCGTACCACTGGTCAGCTTCATGCGCTGGCCAGTATGCCCCGAACACGATCAGGAGCACCCCAGACAACGCCAGGAACTTGTAGAGGTTGTCGGTCGGGACCTTGGGCAGCGGTACTAGCGACATGACGGCGACCGCGCCGGCTACTTCGTGAACACCAGGGGCGACTGACCCGGCTTCGTCCTCTGATACTCGCCCGTCGCTTCTTCCGGCTCGCCATCGGGATGGGTGGCCATGAAGTCCACCGCGAACTTGTTCATTTCACTTCCGAGACGCCATTTCTCCGCGCCATCAGGTTCGACGCCACCCGAAGCCGCCACGTTCACGGTGCAGTGCAGCTCATATCTGTACGTGCTGGTCCCCCACTTCACGTACCGACTCCAGTGGAAGTGATAGTTGCCCGTGAAGTCGTCGTTCTCGGTGTTGTACTTCCGCATCAGGGCGTCGGACAGCTCCCACTGGGGCCGGTTAGTCGTGACGAGGGCAAAGCCGCCAGTTACCCAGTGTTCATTCTTCATCTCCGGGATCATCTGGCGCCTTCAGGTCCGAATCAAGTTGCTGGGCGGGCGGGGGGAGTGCTAGGGAGCGGCTATTGACGAATTATCAAAAGATGAGAATATGGCCGTCATGGAACCCGGGGTACATGCACGAACCGCGATCTTGATGGCGCTGATCCAGGGCAAGGGCTTCGGCCTAGAGCTGATTGATCGCGTGAAGGACCGGACCAAGGGCAAGATCGCCTTGCACCAAGGGTCCGTCTACCCGCTGCTCCGTGCCATGGAGGACGAGGGCCTCCTCAAGAGCTGGGACGACGAACCGAGCGACGTCCGAGCCGGACGGCCGCGGCGATACTACGAACTGACGGCGGAAGGACTGAGAGCAGCCCGGGAGCAGAGCAAGACCCTGGCGGGCCTTCTGAAGTTCGCGGAGGTGCTGTGATGCTCCACCGGCTCATGGCGGCTGTGCTCGGTGAGCGATATCTCGTCTATAAGTTCGTCAACAAGCATCGAACGATGGCGGGCAAGGGTGAACCCCGGCTGAAGTGGCGTGAAATCGACGGCTACATGGCCATGTTGGGGGATCTGACGGAATCGAAGATCAAGATCCGAATCAAGGACGGTGCGCTGGACGCTGTATCTGTGTCCTCTGAGGACAGCGCGGCACCGTATGTGCTGAAGGGATTCACTGTTAATTATGACAACGTGCTCCAATGGACCATCAAGAAGCTGATGGCAGAACACGTGATGGAGGAGGAACTACGCCTGAGGATTGTGAAACGTGCTGAGAACGTTTTCGGGATCACATCTGCTCTTCTTCCGCCTCGGATCGTCAACGAGGAACTTGGAGACGCTCTGGAGGATGTCCAGAGTCGACTGGCGCGAGGGCGCCCACACTACGAGATCAGGCTGAAGATTTGGGCGGCGGTGGTCTGGGCAGTCTTTCACTCGGGCACATACTTGCTGAAGAGGCTGGGCAAGGCCGTTAGCTCCTTCCGCCGCACTTCCAAGTGACGGGTTCCCCAGCGTTTTGATACTATCAAAACGCATTAGCGCCGATTAGAGCGCGGGGAGGGCGCGGGTAATACGATTCCACCTGGGACGATGTCTTCGCGCAATGGCGGGCCGTGTCCGTGCGAATGGCGACGGCTAGCGTTGAAGTCCTCATCCGGGACAAGCAGGTAGCCCTCATGGAGACAGGATCCCGACCAGTCTGGTCGGCCCTCGCGAGTTTCGCTCTAGGAGAGGGGAGACCCCGTGTCCTCCCCGCCCAACATCACCGCCACCCTGCTCGAAGCGCGCGCCGCGCTCGATCGGCAGCGGGCGGCGCTTGACGCTGCGATCGCCGCCGCGCAAGGTGGTGGCGCGGCTGGGACTGCCGGCCTTGAAAACGGAAGAGCTGACGACGGGCTCCCCTCGACCGAGGAGGAGCCGATGTATTCATGGGTTTCAACCAAGCCATACCCGCACCACAAGGCGTACCGGGTCTGGTTCAAGGGCATCGACGGGAGCAAGGACTACGAGAGCTTCTCGTCAGAGGCCGAGGCGAAGGCCTGGATCGATGCCGCCCTACCGCTGGTAGTCAAGGACGGCAGGCCCATCGAGGACGTGATCGAGGGCTTCGTCGCGAGCCAGACGAAGCTGCGGCCATCGAGCAGGACGACGCTCAGGTACCGACTCCGCGCCATCATCAAGGGCAGGGAGCGGTTGCCGATCGAGGTCTTCCCGTGGGCCCAGGCATGGAAGGCGCACGTGGAGCCGCAGTCAGGAGACAGCCAGCACGGGATCCTGGCCGCGCTTCACGGCTTGGTGGCCTTCGCGAAGCTGAGAGGTGAGCCGCTCAAGGTCTTGCAGGTCAGCAAGGTGAAGAACGAAGGCAAGCCCCAGCTCCGGATCACCGAGGCAAAGGCGTTCCTGACCACGGCCATCGCGGCCGGTGACTCGCTGGCCATCGCCGCCGCCACCATGGCGGTCACCGGGCTTCGGCCTGGCGAGGTCATGGCGCTGCAAGCGCGGGACTGCGATGACGGCGCCAGCGTCATCTGGGTGGAGAGGGGCAAGACGAGGAAGGCCCGGCGCACGATCGAAGTCGAGCCGGCGTTCAGGCCGGTCCTGGCGCGGATGACGAAGGGGAAGGCGGCCGGCGACCTGCTGTTCTCGTACGAGGGGCACCGCAGGCGCCAGAATACGAACGTGGCGAAGGCGCGGACGGATGCGCTGCTGAGGCGTGTCCGCCAGCTCTGTGAAGAGGCGAACGTTCCTCAGGTGGTCTCGCACTCGATGCGTGGTCTGAACGCGACCCTACGCGCGCTGGGTGGCTCCAGCCACCAGGGCATCGCGGACGCGCTGGGACACGAGTCCTTCAGGACCACGACCCGGCACTACCTCGATCCTGCTGCGGCCGAGCTGTCCGACAGCCGGCGATCGCACGGCCGCCTACTTGGCGCCGCCTGATCCCGGAGTCCGGTAACTCTCACTGCGTCACCAGTTACCGGACGCCTGGTAGATACTGGCCCCTGATCCCGCCTGAGGTGGCAACGTGACGGAATCAGGGGCTTTTCAGGGTGCGAGGAAGGGGACTTGAACCCCTATGGCTGTTAACCGCTAGCACCTCAAGCTAGTGCGTCTACCAGTTCCGCCATCCTCGCGGGAAACGGGGCAGTGTTTACGCCACCTTGCCGCCGCCGGTCAACCCCCACCAGGGGTCGGTCAGCGCGGCGTGGGACGAGTGCCCGCGTGAGCCGTTTCATCGGGTCGCGGTCATTGTCTCCGATGAACGGGGATCCGACGCCTCGACGTCCCCTCGTGTGACCCCACCTTGCCCCGCGGCCCCGGGCGAGGACGGGAAAAAACTTGGCATCGGTCGAACCCATTCGGACAGAGACAGTCATGAAGCACGATGCTCCCGGACGCGTCTGCCTGACCTTGGGCCTCTTGGCGGCGCTTGCCGCCGGCTGTTCCTCGAGCTCCTCTCGCGGGACCACCGGCTCGGGCGGCACGTCGGGCGGCGCGACCGGCGGCGCCCCTGCGGGCAGCGGCGGTGCCACCGGGCACTCGGGCGGCAGCGGCGGCACCATGGCGGGGACGGGCGGTTCGCTCGGACATCCCGGCGGCACGGGTGGCGCCAGCGCGGGCAGCGGCGGTTCGACGGGCAGCGGGGGTAGCCCGGGGACGGGAGGTCTCTCCGGCGGCGGCGGCCCCGGGAGCGGCGGGGCACCCCTGGGCGGCACGGGAGGGCGGACGGGCGGTGCGGGCGGCGGCGCGGGCGCCGCGGCCACCGGAGGCAAAGGCGTCGCGGGCACGGGTGGGAACGGGGGGGCGGGAACGTGCCCCGTGCCGGTGGCGACGGGGGAGACGGTGACGTCCCTCGCCGGCACGTGGACCTTCACCCCCTCGGGCGCAGCGGCCACCACCATCATGGTCCCCGGGGGCGGCTGGGTCGCCCAGGGGTTCCGCAGCACGAACAGCGCCCGTTACCAGCGCATGGCCACCGTCCCCGATCTGGGTCGTCCCCAGGCCACCTACCTCGAGTTCGGGGCCGTCAATCACGAGGCCACCCTGACCGTCGACAGCACGATGGTGGGAACGCAGACGACGTCCTTCACGCCGTCGATCTTCGACGTCACCAGCGTGGTCAAGGCGGGCATGAGCCATTCGTTCACCGTCGACGTCAAGGGCCGCAACGCCCTGAAGGCCTCCAGCGGCAAGAAGCTGGTGCCCGACGCCGCCGGCTGGTCGGGCAACGTGCCGCAGGGGATCTTCCGCTCCGCGGTGCTGCACGTCGTCCCTGCGCTGCACGTCTTCGAGACACTGGTGCGCACCGATGTCGCCGCGGATCAGTTCAGCATCGACGTGTGGATCAAGAATGACGGCGCGGCGACGGCCACCGGGACGGTCGACGTGGGGCTGTCCAGCTGGACCTGCGACGGCACGACGTACCCCACCGTCCCGTCGAAGCCGGTCTCCGTCGACGCGGGCAAGACCGTCAAGGTGACGCTGGGGCCGGTCACCTGGGGGCTGGGGCCCAGCTCCTACTGGTCGCCGAACGTCCCTTACGTGCAGGGTTTCCGGTCCGTCCTTCACGTCGCGCGCGTGACGGTGACGCCGGACGCGGCCGGCGGCGGCGCGGCGGCGGCACACTCCATCCCGGTCCGCTTTGGCTTCCGGCAGAGCCGCCAGGTCGGTGCGCACTACGAGCTGAACGGCGTGCCCATCAAGTTTCGCGGCGACAACATCCAGGGGGCCGACTACGACAGCATCAAGACCGCCGGGGCGAAGGACAACTCCGACGCCTACGACCTGTTCCCGGGGTTCTTGCCTCCGTCGGCCAGCAACCCTGGCTGGCCCCAGGCCGTGGATAACTGGCAGCGGCTCAATTACAACGTGGCCCGCCTGCATCAGGAGCCGGTCAGCCCGTACATGCTCGACGTCATGGACGAGATGGGGATGATGGTCATCGACGAGAGCGCCATCCGCGGCAGCAACAATGACCAGGACTTCATGGCCGGTTCCGCGAACATGATCGCCCACCTGAACGGGCTGGTGCACCGCGACCGGAATCACCCCTGTGTCATCCGCTGGAGCCAGTGCAACGAGCCCGAGAACGACAACACGAACTCCAGCGCGTTCGAGCAGCAGCTGTATCAGACGGTGATGGCCGCGGACGACACGCGGCCGGTCAGCGCCGACGCCGGGCCCTCGGGTCCGAACATCCTGAACAGCTACGGCGTCACCGCTTCGAACTTCACGGCGTTCGAACACTACCCCAGCGGGTTTGCCACCTACACCCACGACGTGGCGGTCAGCACCACCCATCCCTATGGCGACGGGGAGTTCATCTGGGCGGCGGACAACACCGCCCAGGGGCTGATGTGGTTCGCCACGTCGACGGTGACGCTGCGTCAGAAGGACCCCTCGGACATCCGCCCGTACACGTTGCTCTCGTCCTGGGCCAGCTTCGTGCCCGGCGTGAAGGCGAACATGATGAGCATCGAGCAGGGCGGGCCGCCCCTCTTCAACGAGGACAACCTGCCCATGCCCTGGTCGAACCCGATCATCCTGCGGGTCCAGCGGGCCTTCAACCCGGTGGCCGTCATCGACACGGCGTACTGGGAGGCCAATCACATGTCGGACAAGTCGGGGACCTGGCCCCTCTCCAAGCCGACGGTGACGAAGGGCGCGCAGGTCAGCCGCTCGCTGATGGTGTTCAACGATACGCTGTCGGGGACGGCGGTCGACGTCTCGTGGGAGATGCACCAGGACAGCGCGACGGGAGCGATGTCGGGCCAGGGCTCGATGCACCTGGACATTCCGCTGGCCGGCCACACGACGATCACCGCCACCGTGGCCGCCCCGAGCGCCGGCACCACGGCCGTGCTGGTCCTGCAATCAAGCAAGGACGGCACCGTCGTGTTCCGGGACGACGGCGAGCTGTTCACGTTGCAATAGGTCGTGCCGATCCGGGCGGCCGTGTGGCGGAAGCGACGCAGCCGCGACATCTCCGCCCCGCGCGAAACCGACACGCCGTGATCGGCCTCGCCTAAAGAATCCGTAATTCCGCGTCGATACCTTTCGGCGCGAGGGGATCGACGGGGGAGCTGGGCGGGGTATGGCCCTTGCTGGTCAGCAGCACGACCGCTCACGAGCAGTACGGCAACGCGACACTGGGCACGACCCCAAGACGGGACGACCAATGACACCTGACCAATCGATCATCATCGCCGCGGCGGACGTGCGGCGCGCCCTGGTCCAGCCGGGCGACATCCGGGCCGAGGTCGAGTTCCAGAACGACATCAACGGCCTGCTGGCGCGCATCGAGGACGGGGTGACGCTGGAGGCGCCCGCCGCACCCGCTTCAGCGCCCGCCGTTCACACGCTGCGCGTGATTCACGGGGGCGCCGGCCAGGTTCGCCCGGGCGCGCAGCCGCCGCCGTTTCGCCTCAAGATGACCGGCTGAACCGCCCCCCTGTCCGGAGGTGCGGGCCCAGCCAGCTTCGTGTCAGTTCCCGTCGCCGCGCGCTGGCGCTGCCACCGCCAGGCCCAGCTTCACGCGCAGGCCGAAGTACTCGTCGGAGATGGCGAAGCGGATCAGCTCGCGCAGGGCTTCGTTCTCCTTGATCAACGCACGCAGCTCGGGGGCGGTGGCCGTGGGGGCCAGCTTCTCGGCGCGCAGCACCGCCTGGACGGCGGCGCGCAGGTCGAGGCACATCAGCAGGCCGGCGCGATTGCCGGTGTCCGCGACCGCCCGGCGCCAGCGGGTCGCGCTCCAGCTGGTCGAGCCCATCTCCTGGAACAGCTCGACCAACCGCTTCGAAACCTTGTAGGGGACGTTCTTGCGGAAGGTGGCGGCGGCCTCGGCGGCGGCGTCGTCACCGGCGCGCCGCTTGATGTGCCGCGGATGAAAGGCGCGCAGCACGCTGCCGAACAGCTCGGTGAACTGCTTCGGTCGCACGCCCGCCGTCAGCGTGTACTCGGGGCGGGTCAGCTCCAGGGCCCGCGCGATCTCGAAGCGCGCTTCGGCAAGGGGCGCCTCCAGCAGCTCGTTCCCGAACACCAGCGCCGGGGGCGTCTGGACGACGATCTCCACCCGGCCCGCCTGGCTGCTCTTGTGCAGGTACAGCGCCGTCTTCTGATTCCCCAGCGCCTTGCCGATCTCGACGTACAGCTTGGCCAGGTCCAGGTCGGACATCGGCGAGATCTTCTCGTCGGCTGTCACCCCCAGATCCTCCAGCCGCTCGTTCAGCAGGTGCGAGGCGCCCTCCCACAGCTGGGTGAACACCGCGCTCATCACGCGCGCCTCCGGGCCGGCCAGCACCCCGCGGTCCTCGTCGTTCAGCGCGCCGGGATAGGGATCGTCGGGCTTCAGCTGGGGCAGGGGATGCGCCTCGAGAAAGGCGGTCACCGCCGGCGCGGTCGCGCCCAGCAGCCGGCACAGCTCGTAGAGGCAGCGGGCCTGGTCGAGCAGGCCCCGCGACGCCAGGAGCCCGGCCAGCGCCTGCGCCGTCTCGACGTCGGTCGGGTCGGCCTCGACCAGCTTGCGCAGGTTAAGCAGGGCTGCGTCCGCGAACTCGCTCTGGCTGCCGTACAGATGGACCAGGGCCGTGCGCACGGCGGTGCGATCGGGATCCAGCTCCAGCGCGCGCTCGAAGGCGGTGATGGCGCCGGCCTTGTCTTTCTTGCGGCGCGCCTCGCCCAGGCGCTCCCACAGCCCGGCCCGCGCCTGTCGCGCCTGGGGCGTGTCGGCCGGGGGCGGTAGCGCCGGAAGCACCTCGGCCAGTCGTTTCGCGGCCTGGCGCTGCTTGCCCTGGCTGATCAGCACGTCGCACAGCGTGGCCAGGATGCTGTCATCCTCGGGGTTGTCGGCGGCGGCCGCTTCCAGCAGCTCCAGCGCCTCATCGCCGCCCCCGCGCGCCACGATCAGGCTGGCGGCCTCGCGACGCCTACGCGCCCGCTCCTTCGGATCCTGGACTAGCTGGATGAGGATGTTCGCCGTGTGGGCGGCCGCCTCCACGTCGCCGCTCTCGCGCTGCAGCTCCAGCGCCTTCTCCAGCACCGGGACCTGCGCCTCGGTGGGATGCTCGAACAGGCGGATCGCCGACTGATAGGCGTCGCGGGCCCGCGCCTTCTCGCCCGCCTGCCGGTACAGATCGCCCAGGCTCTCCAGGACGGCGGCCCGCGCCTCCCGGTCGCCGGTCCCCTCGACCAGCCGCTCGAGATAGGCGCGCGCGGTGTCACGGTCGCCACGCTCCAGCGCCAGGTCGGCCAGGGCCCGCACCGACGGCGGATGGTTGGCCCGCAGGCGCAGCGCCGACTCGTAGAACGCCAGCGCCCGCTCGGGCCGGCGTAGCTTCATCTCGGCCTGCGCCGCGTGGGACAGGGCGTCCGCCACCTCGTCGGCGTGCCCGGCGGCGTCCGGATGATCCGCCAGCGGCGCCAGATAAACGGCCGCCTCACGCCACTTGCCGGCCCGGAAGCGGTTCTCGCCCATGGCCAGCTTGATGGTCAGCTGGCCGGGGGTCAGGCGATCTGCCTCCACCAGCGCGCGGAAGGCCTCGTCGGTGCGGCCCAGCCGGTCGCTGACCTCGGCCAGCCGGGCGTGCAGGCGCGCCGCCTGTTCGGGCTGGTTGCGCAGCCGGCGCAGCGCCTCGGTCAGGCGCTTCTCCGCCGCCGCCCACTGGCCGTCCTTGTAGAAGATGTCGGCCGCGGCCAGCACCGCCGGCAGGTGGTCGGGCGCCAGCTCCAGCGCCTGATCGACGTAGGTCTGCGCCTCGCTCACGTCGCCGGAGGACTCCCAGATCGAGCGCGCCAGCTCGATCAGGATCCCGGCGCGCGCCTCGGGAGATTCGGCCAGGTCCAGCTGGCGGCGCAGCTGCTCGCGCGCCTCGGCCCAGTTGCCGGCGGCGGCGTGCAGCGCCCCCAGCGCCCGCAGCGCGTCGACGCTGCGGGGATCGCGCGCCAGCGCGTCCTCGAAGCAGGCCCGGGCCTGGTCGGGCGCGTTCGCCTGGTCGCGGTACACGCGCCCGGCGTCCAGCAGCGCCTCCACGGCGGCGCTGTCGTCCGTCAGGGCGCGGGCCTCGCGCCGGCGCGCGTCCGCGTAGGCCGCGAAGTGGTTCTCCTTCAGCTCGAGGCGGGCCAGCGCGGCCAGGGCCGGGGCGCTCTCGGGCGCCAGCGCCAGCGCGTCGGCGATGGCCTGCCGGGCCCCCGCCGGATCGTTCAGATCGTCGCCGCGCACGGCGCTCAGCTCCAGCAGCAGCGGCACCACGTCGCTGGGGCCGGCGCGGCGGGCGCGGGCGGCTTCGATCTGCTGGCCCAGGGTGCGGGCCGCCTCGTGCGCCAGACCGGCCCGGCGCAAGTTCCGGATCAGCATCGCGCCCAGCGTGGCGTCAGCCAGCGCCGTCGGCCCCAGATCGCGCAGCGCCGCCGCCGCCTCGTCCGGATTGCCCAGCCGCTCTTCCAGCACGCTGGCGCGGCGGCGTACCAGGGCCACGCGCTCGGCGGCGCGGTCCGCGCCGGCGGCCAGCTCGGCCCGGCGGGCCAGCGTCGCCTGCAGCTCGGTCCAGCGGCCCAGCGACTCGTACAGCCGATCCAGCGCCTCCAGCGCCTGCGTGTTCTGCGGCGCCGTCTCCAGCACCGCCTCGAAGGCCTCGACGGCCCGCGCGCTCTGTCCCAGCTCGCGCTCGTACACCTCGGCGATGCGCATGCGGATCGCCAGCACGATGGCCGGGTCCAGCGTCAGGTCGGCCTGGCGCTGCAGCGAATCGATCACCTTGTTCCACAGGCCCACCCGTCCGTAGAGCCGGGCCAGCGACTCGCACGCGGCGATGGTCTCGGCGCGGGCGCGATCGTCCGGCACCGCGCCTTCTTCCAGCGACTCCGAAACCAGCAGCTCCAGCGTGTCGATCGCCTCGTAGGGCTTCTCCAGCTGCTTCTCGTACAGGCCCGCCAGCTCGGCCAGCTTGGCGCGGCGGCCCGACCACGACAGCGCGCCGCCGGCGCCCGACGTGCGCCGCTCCAGGATCTCGGCCAGGTCAGCCGAGCGGCCCGCCTCGCGCGTGATCTCCTCCAGGCGATCGAGGGCGTGGTCCTCGTCGGGCTTCAGGTTCACGATGACGCGGTAGCGTTGCTCCGCCTTGTCGATCTGGCCCAGCGACTCGCGCAGGCGGGCCACCTCGTAGTTGATCGAAACGGTCTGATCGACCGGCGCGAACTCGTCGACGGCGCTCAGGTAGACGTCACAGACCTCGTCCCAGCGGTCGTGCTCCCGTCCCACCCGCTCCAGCTCCGTCCGCACGGTGGCGTCCTCGGAGTCCAGGCGGAACGCCCGCGCCAGCACGCCCAGCGCCTTGTCGACATCGCGCTGGCCGCGCTCCCAGACCTCGGTCTCCTTCAGCAGGTAGCGGCGGCGCGTGTCGCTGTCGGCGGCCGGCAGGTTGTCGTAGGCCTGGGCCAGCTCCTCCCACGGCGTCTCGAAGGCGGCTGCGAACGGCAGGCGGCGGCTGGGTGAGGGCGGGGGCAGGCGGGGGGCGCCGCCGCGGCTGGCTGGCGGGGGCAGCGCGGTGGGCGCGCTCTCGTCGGCGACCACGATGTCCTCGACGGCCAGCTCCTCCAGCACGCCCGAGGACTCGGTGTCCACCGCCACGGCGATGACGGCCGAATCGTCCACGTCCACCGTCTCTTCGGCGTCGGCGGCGTCCGCCGTGCTGGCGCCCGCGGCGTTCATCTGGGCCACGACGTCGTCCAGGTTCATGGTGGCGTCGGGGTTCTGCCCCTGCGCCAGGGCCAGCGGCGAGGCGTCGGCCATGGTGGCGTCGGGATCGGTCGCGGGCAGGTGCGCGGCGCCAGGCTCGCCGTCGTCCAGGGCCGCCAGGGCCTCGCGGCCCCGCTCGGTGACGGGCGCGGGGCTCGCGTACCGCCCGATGCGCGCGGCCAGGCGCCACAGGTGGCCCACGATCTCGGGATCCTCGGGGGCCAGGCGAAACGCGTTCAGATAGGCGCGGAAGGCCCGGATCAGGTCCTTGACCTCGTTCTCGACCAGCGCCGCCGCGTGCCGCGCCACGCTCAGCTTCCGGGGCAGGTCCTCCGCCAGGGCAAACAGCTGCGCCTCGACCTTCAGGGCGTCCTCCCAGCGTCCGGTCACCCCGGCCAGGCGCAGGATCTCCTCGTGCGTCTCGACGTTGTCGGGGTGAAGCGCGAAGCTGCGCACCAGCTCGTCCAGGGCGCCCGCCGGGTCGGCCATGTGCTTCTCGCGCACCTCGGCCCGCAACTTCAGCAGCTGCACCCGCTCGCGCAGATCCGGCCGGCCACGCGCCACCCGCGCGTACACGTCCAGCAGCCCGGACCAGTTGACGGTCTTCTCCGCGATGCGCTCCAGCAGGGGCAGCAGCTGGCGGCCGGCGGGATCGGCGGGCAGGGCGTCGCGCAGGACGGCGAAGGCGCGCGGCGCGTCCCCCAGCTTGTCCTCGCAGATGGAGGCGATCTTCAGCGAGGCGGCGATCTGCTCGAAGGCGTCGTTGGCGCGGGACCGGGCCGCCTCGTAGACGGCGATCAGCTCCTCGTACAGCCCGTGGCGCTCGGCCGCGGCGTCCACCCGCTCCAGCGCCTCGGCGTGGGGGCGCTCGATGTACGCGCGCCGGTACCATTCGAAGGCGCCCTTGGGATCCTGCAGGTGCTGCTCGGAGATCTCCCCGATGTCCTGCATCAGCGTGTAGCGGGCGTCCGGCTCCTCGGTCTGCTCCAGGATGCGCTCCGACAGCGAGATCAGGCGCTGCCAGTCGCGGGTGGTCTCGTACAGGGGGGCCAGGGCCCGCATGGCCTCCAGGCTGCGGGGATCGATCTCCAGCGCGCGCTCGAAGGCGGCGATGGCCCGGTGCTCGTCGCGCAGCCGATCGCGGACCAGGGCGCCCAGCTCCAGGGCCCGGCGCAAGCGCTCGGCGGGGACCTCGATCAGGAACAGCTGGCGCTCGGCGATCTTCACGGCGCGCGGCCAGTCGTTGTCGCGCTCGTACAGCTCGCGCAGCTGCTCGTGCGCCTCCCAGCTACGGGGGTCCAGCTCGGCGATCAGGTTCTCCAGGGCCGCCGCCGCGTCCTTCGCCCGATCCAGGTTGGTGTCCAGGATGTCGGCCCGGCGCAGCGCTATCTCGACGGCGCGCCCCGTGTCGCCCACCAGCGGGATCTGCCGCTCCAGGATCTGCACCAGCGTGGCCCACTCTTCGTGATCGGCGTAGATGCGCGCCAGCGCCTCCAGCGTGGGCATGTCGGAGGGAATGATCTCCAGCAGCGCTTCCCAGGCCCGCTGGGCCCGCCGCTGATCGCCCAGCTGCATCTCGGTCAGCTCGGCCAGCCGGCGCAGGTACTCGGCCTGCTGCTGCGGGTCGCCGGCCAGCCGCTCGATCTGCGCGTCCAGGACGCGGGCCAGGTCGGCGTAGCGCTCCAGGCGGCTGTAGATGCCCCCCAGCGCGTTCAGGGCGCGGGCGTCCTCGGGATCGATGCGCGCGACTTCTTCCCAGTGCTCGGCGGCGCGCGCGGCGTCGTTCAGCGTCGAGTCGAGCAGCTCGGCGGCGCGCGCCAGCACCTGGATGCGCTCGTCGTTCGAGCCGGCGTGCTCGGCGTGATAGTCCAGCGTCTGCACCAGGCCGGCGTGGTCACCGGCCCGCGACAGCAGGTCCTCCAGTCGGGCCAGGGTGTCCCGATCGCCCGGCACCAGCTTCAGCACCTCGCTGGCGGCCCAGGCCCCGTCGTCGACGTTGTCCAGCCGCTCGTCGTAGATGACCAGCAGCCGGCGCAGCAGGCTGACGCGCTCTTGCTTGGTGGTGGCGACGTCGACCTGGTCGCGCAACACCGCGGACAGCCCCACATAGTCGCCCTCGCGCTCGTAGATCTCGACCATGGCGCGCAGGGCCACCGGGTCGCGCGGGGACAGGGCCAGGATCTGCTGGTAGATCTGCAGCGCCTGATCGGGCGCGCCCAGCTTCTCGCGTTCGATCTGGGCGATGCGGCGCAGGATGTCGATCTTCTGGCTGGGATCCTCGGCCGCCCCGGCCTCCCGCGCCAGGATGGGGACGATCTGATCGAAGCGCTTCGCCTTCAGCAGGATGCGCTTCTGCATCTCGCGGGCGCGGGGGTGCGTGGGCTCCAGGTCCTCCACCTGGCGCCAGGCCGCCACCGCCCGCTCCGGATCGTTCAGGTTCTTCTCGCTGACGAGCGCGATCTCTTCCAGCCGCTTGACCTGCTCCTCGGCCTCCACGCCGACGGCGCGGGCCTGCTCCAGGGCGAACTCCAGCAGATCCACCAGCGCCGGCCAGTCGTTCTTCTCGCGGAAGTGGTCGGCGTAGGCGGTCAGCGCCGGCAGGTTCGCCGGCTCCAGCTGCAGGATGGCGTGCAGGTACACGGCGGCCTGGTCGCGGTCGCCCAGGCGATCACCGTACAGCTCGGCCAGCTCGTTCATCAGCCGCACCCGGTGGGCGGGATCCTCGACCAGGCCCAGCTGCTTCTCGCGCAGCTCGGCCAGCTTGCCGTAGTCGTGGCCGGCGGCGTACAGCTCCGCCAGCCGTTCACCGGCCGGTCCACCCGGCTCCTCGTGCGTGGCGATCTCGTTGTAGATGCGCTGCGCCTCGGCGATGTCGCCCAGATCGCCCTCGGCCAGCTGGGCGCGCTTGTACAGGAAGTTGATGCGGTCGTCCTGGTTCAACGCCGCGGTCACGCGTTCGCGGTAGTAGCGATCCAGGTCCTGCAGGCGGCGGGCGTCGTAGTAGGTGCGCTCGATCAGGTCCGAGGCCTCGGGGTGCCCCGGCACGGCGCCCAGGGCCCGGCGCAGGGCGGCGATGGCGCCCTCGGTGTCGCCCGCTTCCTGCCGGCGGCGCGCGATCTGGAAGTAGATGGCCGCCGCCTTGTCGGCCCCGTCGGGGCCGGCCCACTTCGGGTTGGCGTACACCGACGCCAGCAGCTCCAGCGCCTTCTCGTCGCGCGCGCGCAGCCGGATCACCTCCGACAGCCGCTGGGCGGCGCCCTCCAGGTCGTCCAGCTTCTCGGCCAGCAGGCGCCCCAGCCCGAACAGCAGATCGGCCCGCCGCTTGGGATCGGTCGTGCCCTCCAGCTCGAGATCGTAAAGGCGCGCCACGCTGTGGAAGTCGCCCAGCGCCCGGTAGATCTTCCGCGCCGACTCGATCGACTTCACGTCGTCGGCGGCCAGCTTGCCCGGGCGCTGCGCGCTGCGGATCGAGCGCTCGAGGTGCGTGAAGTGGTTCACGAACAGCTGGCCCATCTCGCTGGCCAGCTCCTCCAGGCGCTGGGGGTCGCGCGAGCGCGCCACCGCCACCGCCTCCAGCTCCAGCATCTCCATGTACTCGGCGGTGCGGCCCTGCTCGCGGTAGAGGTCCTTCAGGCGGGCGGCGGCCCGGATGTGACTGGGGTCGCGATGAACGGCGTTGGCCAGGTCGGCCTCGGCGCCCTCGGTGTCGCCCAGCTGGTCCAGGCGCAGCTCGGCGGCCAGATAGAACAGCTCGGCCGCCTTCGCGCCGTCCTCGATGGCCTGCGCACGCGTCTCGTACAGCGTGATCAGCCGGTCGTATTCCTTGGATTGCCGGAAAGCCTTCCGCAAACCGACGAAAGCCTCGGTGTCGGCGGGATTCTTGCTCAGCGCGGCTTCGTATTCGCGGACAGTTGGCATCTGCTCTTACGTCACCCCCGCGGGTGATGGTCGGTGAGGCGCGGCGACCACGAGCCGGGGAAGTTAGCACCCACGTCGATGGAGAGAAAGGCCCCGCCTTTCGGCGAACAAAGCCTTGGGGAATCGAGCGGTTGGAACAGCCCGGGTGCGCTCAGCCGGCGCCGCCGGCCCCGCCGCCGCCGCCGCCGCCGCTGTCGCAGGTTCCGTCCACTTCGCAGGTCAGCCCGGCCGCGCAGCGCGACGAATCGGGCGTCATGTCCGTCCCGAGGCAGCTGGTGTAGCAGCCGGTCGGACCGGAGCAGGAGTAGCCGCCGGGGCACGCCCCCATGACCTGCGGCGAGCAACCCGCGGTGGAGCAGGTACTGGCGGACGTCAGGGTGCTGCCGGTGCACGAAGCAGGGGGACAGGTCATGGTCGCCGGGGTGGAACAGCCGGCAGTGCTGCAGGTGCTGGCCGGCGTGAAGACGTTGCCGTTGCAGGACGCGGGCGGACACGTCACGGGCGTCGGCGTGGAACAGGCTGAACCACTGCAACTGCTGGCCGGCGTGAAGGTGTTGCCGCTGCAGGAAGCGGCAGGACACGACATAGGCGTGGGCGTGGAGCAGCCCGCCGTGCTGCAGGTGCTGGCCGGCGTGAAGGTGGTGCCCACGCAGGAAGCGACGGGACAGGTCACCGGAGCGGGCGTTGAACAGCTAGCCGTGGCGGCGTTGCAGGTGCCTGCCCCCTGGAAGACATTGCCCGTGCACGAGGCCGCGCCGCAGGACATCGCTGTCTGGGTCGGGCAGGTGTCCGTCCCGTTGCAGGTGGAGGCGGGAATCACGCTGGAGGTGCCCATGCACATGGCCCCACTGCAGGTGGTCGTGTTGCCCTTCTTGGCGCAGACGCCGCCCGAGGCGCACGCCCCGGTGTTGCCGCAGGTACCGGCCGCGGCCGCCGGACACAGCGGATCGACGGTTCCGGACGTGACCGAGGTGCACATGCCGGGCGATCCCATCAGGTTGCAGGCCTGGCAGGCGCCCGAGCAGGCGGTGTTGCAGCACACGCCGTCGACGCAGTTGGCCGCCGTCGACACGCAGTCCGCCGCGCTGTTGCACATCGCGCCTTGCGGCTGCTTGGTGCCGCAGACGTGAGTGACGGTGTTGCAGGTGACACCGGCGCAGTCGTTGTCGGTGTCGCAGGTGGTCCGGCACTGCGTGGCGTTCAGACACTTGTAGACCCCGCCGCCGCATGCCTGTGCCGTGGGGACGAAGCAGGTTCCCGCGTTGCTGCCGGCGCCGCAGAAGGCCTGGGTGGTCAGCATGCCGGCCCCGTTCGGACCGGTGTTCGTGCACGACTGCGCCTGGCAGGAGTTCGAGCTGTCCCAGTCCTGGCAGCGCGCCGTCCCGGCGGCGCTGTTGTTGCCGGTGCATTTGCCGTTGGTGCCGCAGCTGCTGGGGGGCGTCATCAGGCACATGCCGGACGGATCGGACTGTCCGGCGGCCACCGCGGTGCAGGTGCCGGCGGCGCCGCCCGGTGGCTTGCAGGTCTCGCACACGCCGTTGCAGGTCTGGTCACAGCAGACCTTGTCGTGGTTGCAGCTGAGGCCGTTCGCACACTGGTTCGTGCTGCTGCAGGTGCCGCCCTTCTGGATCAGGCCGCACGAGCCGTTGACGCAGGTGTTGGGGTTCGTGCAGTCGGCGTTGGTGGTGCAGGTGTTGACGCACATCAGGGCCGTGGTGTCGCAGCGGCCGGGCGCGCACCCCTGATCGATCGGGGTGACGCAGTTGCCGGCGCCGTCGCAGTGCGAGGGGGGCGTCAGCGCCGAGGAGGGCGGGCCCCCTGGCTCACACTTGCCCGGCTTGCAGACGGTGGCGGTGGAGTACATCGCGCACTGACCGGCGGCGCACATCCCCGTCGTGCCGCAGCTGGTCTGCGCGGTGGCGATGCAGATGCCCTGCGGGTCCGCGCCGCTCTGCACGTCGCTGCAGGTGCCCTCGGAGCCGGCCAGGTTGCAGGCCGTACAGGCGCCCGTGCAGGCCTTGTCGCAGCACTTGCCCTGTGCGCAGTGCGTGCTCGAGCACTCGTTGTCGCTGGAGCAGTCCGCCCCGCGCGGCTTGGGGCCGCAAGAGCTGATGTTCCCGTTCATGCCGCAGCTGTTCGGGGGGATGCACTGCTCGTTGCTGGTGCAGGCGCCGAAGCACTTGGTCGAGTTGCAATGGTACGGATTGCACGGCAGCGAGCTGGGCTGGATGCACTGGCCGGACGCGTTGCAGGTCGAGGGACCCGTGTAGACGTCGTTCGTGCAGTTCTCCAGGGCGCACGTCGTGCCCACCGGGTACGTCTGGCAGCCGCCGCTGCCGTCGCAGCGGCCGTTGGTGGCGCAGGAGGCGGCGCCCTGATCCGTGCACATCTGCCGCGGGTCGGGAGAGCCGGCGGCGATGTCGGTGCACTTGCCGATGCTGTTGCTGAGGTTGCAGCTGCGGCAGGCGCCGGTGCAGGCGCTGTCGCAGCAGACGCCGTCGACGCAGTGGCTGTTCTGGCATTCGCCGTCGCTCTTGCAGGTCTGGCCGTCAGGCTTGGGGCCGCAGCTCTCGTTCTGGCAGGCGTTGCCGTCGGCGCAGTCGACCGCCTGGGTGGCCACCGTGCAGGACGACGTGCAGGCGCCGTTGGTGCACCGGAAGGGCGCGCAGGTGTGCGCCTCGGGCGGCTGGCAGGTGCCCTGGCCGTCGCACGTCTGCGCCGTCTCCAGCGTGTTCCCCATGCAGGTGGCGGCGTTGCCGCAGGGGGTGTTGGCCGGGAACTTCGAGCAGCTGCCGAACCCGTCGCACAGACCGGTGGTGCCGCAGGTCGAGGGATCCTGCACGGGGCACAGGGCGTGCGGCTGATCCTGCGGCGTGGGGGAGCAGGTCCCCACGTGACCGACCATGGCGCAGCTCCGGCAGGCGCTGTTGCAGGCGACGTTGCAGCAGACGCCGTCGGCGCAGTGACCGGAGGCGCACTCGGCGTCGCTCTTACAGGATGCCGCCAGCATCTTCACGCCGCAGCTGCCGTTGCGGCAGGTCTGGCCCATCACGCAGTCCGCGTCCGACGAGCAGGCGTCGAAGCAGGCCATCGTCGACGGGTCGCAGGAGAAGGGTGCGCAGACGGTCGACGCGGCCGGCTTGCACGTGCCGTTGCCATCGCACTGATAGCGCCCGGTGACCGCGTCACCGGCGCAGCTTCCCCCCTTGCAGGAGGTGCCCAGGGGATAGCGCTCGCACTTGCCCGTGCCGTCGCACATGCCGTCCAGACCGCACGTCGACGCGTCGGTCTTGGCGCAGTCGGTGGCCTTCCGCGGCGCCATACCGGCCACGATGGGGTGGCAGGTGCCCAGGGACGTGGCCAGCGCGCACGTCACGCACGTGCCGTCGCAGGCCTTGTCGCAGCAGACCCCGTCGACGCAGAAGCCGCTCTTGCACTGGACGTCGCACGAACAGGCGAGACCCTTGTCCTTGTTGCGGGTGCCGTCGTCCATGCAAGCCTTCGGCGCATCGCCGGCGTCGGACTTGCCGCCCTCGCTCATGGGCATGTCCATGGCGGCGTCGCTGGTTGGCTTCGACGGCGACTTGCTGCAGCCGCCCGCCACGGCCAGGCCTGCCGCCAGCATGACGAGCACCAGGCAGGAACCCAGGTCCCGCGCTCCTTCGTGTCGATTTCGCCCGGCGAAGCCGAAGGTCATCGACGCGCTCCCGTGTTCCCGCGTCAAGTTCAAGATAATCCAGTCAGCTTAATTCCCCAGCCCCCGTTTGCAATGCCCAGCCCCCACCCCCGGAGAACGGCCCAGGGCGCCTGAATTCCCCCGGATCTGACCGGCGCAGCGCGCTGACCGCGCAAATGAAAAATCCGGACCGATGTTCTGGTCCGGATTTCTGGAACCGCGTCTACCAGAGCAGACGGGAGCGGCGCCTAGTGATACAGGAAGATGATCTCGACCCGGCTGTTCTTGCCGCGGCCCGCGGGGGTGCGGTTGTCGGCCACCGGTTCGTTGGGACCCTGACCGCTGACCATCAGGCGCTTGGCGTCGACGCCCTTGGCCACCAGCGCCGAGAACACGGCCTGCGCCCGCGCCTGCGACAGCGCGATCAGCTCGCCCACCTTGCCCCGGTTGTCGGTGTGGCCGACGATCTGGACCGGGTAGCTGGGGTACTTGTTCACCAGCTGGGCGATGGGATCCAGCGCGGCGTCCTTGCCGGGCGCCAGCGCTGTCTGGTTGCGCGTGAACAGATCCTGCACGGCGATGATCAGCCGCTGCAGCTCGCCCTTCTGCTCGGGGCGCACCGTGACGCCCGGCAGAGAGGTGGCGTCGCGCTTCAACGCCTCGTCGCGGGCGCGATTCTGCTGCGCTTGCTCGGCCTGCTCGTAGCTGGGCTTGGACACCTCGGTGGCGTGGTCGGCGCGCTGCTTCGCCACGTCCAGGCTGGCCTGCGCCGCCGACCAGTTGCCCTGCTTGATCTCGGCGTCGGCCTTGGCCAGCATGCTGGTGGCCGCGCCGTAGTCGGCCGGATCGTACTTGTTCGCATCGACGGTGTCGGCGGTGCGCAGCGACAGCTGGGCGGCCGCCCGCTTCTCCTCCGTCGCCAGCTGGGCGGACAGCTTCTCGCGCTCGGCGGTGGCCCGCTGCTGGTCGGTCGCCAGCTGCTCGGACAGCTTCTTGTTGCTGTCCAGCAGGCGCACCTGCTCGGTCATGGCGGTCAGATCCTTGTCCACCATGGCCAGGGTCTCGTCGGCCTTGGCCTGCTCGGTCGTCAGCGCCTGCAGCCGCGCCTTGGCCTGTTCCTGGGCGTCGCGGGCCAGGGCGGTCTTCAGCTTGATCTCCGCCAGCAACGCGGCCTTCGTCGAATCCTCCAGGTTGTTCGACTGCCACTCCTTGGTGGCGCGATCACCATACTGATCGGAGGCGCCCACCAGATCCGGGAACCGGCGGCGCGTATCCTCGATGTTGGGATCGCGCTTCAGATCCTCGTACGAGACCAGCGCCGTCGGCTTGGGCGGTGTGGCGCAGGCCCCCAGCCACATCAACAGCGCGGGGGGCGCGGCCAGCCAGCGAACGGAACGCGACGGCGTTCTCATTGCGCACCTCCCGGCTGCTCCAGCGCGCGCTTCCGCACCTGGGCATCGAGGAGGGCCTTCTTCTTCTTCTCCGTCTCGGACTTGGTGGCGTTCAGCTTCGCCTCCCGGTCGGCGACCTGCGTCTTCAACTGCGCGGCGGTGATGACCTGACGGACCAGCTCGGCCTGGGCCACGCAGCGCTCCAGCACCTCGCGGGCGTCGTCGGGCTCGTGCTTGTTGCGCAGGTCCCAGGCCTGCCCCAGCCAGTCACGCAGCCGCTGAATCTCCGAGGTGGCGGCGTGCTGGCGATCGAGGTGCTCGAGATCGGCGACGCCGGACTTCTGAACGTCGATCTGGCGCTGGATGTCGTCTTCCTCGTCGGCCCAGGCGTGCGAACGGGCGGCGCCGGTGACCAGCAGCAACGCCAGGGCGGCGGCTGCGACACGAAGCGAAGTCATTGGTCTGCGGTAAGTCAGGGTCATTCAGAAAAGGCCTCCCCTGCAGCGAGTCGCGAGTCGTCGATGAGTATGGACAGTCGGAGCTACGGGCAACACGTATAGGATCGTCGCCGTGTAAGTTCAAGGGCCTGCCCGGGGCGGGAACCTTTGTTTGGCCCGGCCATCGCCGCAGCGGCGCGCGCGAATTGGCGCGTTTCCGAAGACTCGATCTGGGATAAACTGGCAGCCGTGGAAAAGATGATCGAGGTTCGCTACGCAGGCGCGGTGGTCGGGCGCTCCGCCATCGTTCGCGAGCTCGACACCCAGGGGATGTTCCTGGGCACCGCCGAGCCCATGCCGGTGGGAACGGTGGTGACGCTGAAGATGGGGGACCAGGCGGTGCAGGTGAAGGTGGCCGCCGTCTCCGAGTCGCCGGAGCTGGCGCGCGCGGGGATGCGCGTTCGCTTTGCCGACCCGGCGTCCGCCAACCTGTTCGGCATCCCTGGACCGGCCGCCGAGCCGGCCGCGCCGATGATGGCGGCCCCCGTCCCCTCCGCGCCGCAGGCCGCGCCGCCAGAGCCGTCTCGCGCGGTTGGTTCCGGACCGGTCACCAGTCAGTCCAGCAGGCAGGACCCGGAGCCGAGCGCGCCCCGTCCCGTCGTGGTCGACGCTTCGAGGGAGAGCGCCGCTATCGGTGCCGCCGGGGTGCCCGACGAGGCCGAGGCGGCGCCTTCGGTGGCCACGGCGGTTCCGGGGAACGGCCCCCCCGCGGCGGGCGAGGGCGGCAACAAGAAGAACCGCCGGAACAAGCGGCGGTGATCCGCCCGCCGCGCCTTCGCCCGGGAGACGTGGTCCGGGTCGTGGCCCCGTCCGGGCCGGTTCCTCGCGAAGGCTTTCTGGCCGGCCTGGCGCGGCTGGCCGCCCGCTACGAGGTTCGTCACGACGAAGGTCTGTTCGCGCGCGACGGTTACCTGGCGGGCGACGACGAGCGGCGGCTGACCGAGCTGCGCGACGCGCTGCTGGACCCGGCGGCCCGGGCGGTGATCATGGCGCGCGGCGGGTACGGCCTCGGTCGCATCTTGCCTTTTCTCGACCCCGAGTGGTTGCGCCAGCGGCCGGTGCCCTTGGTCGGCTTCTCCGACGGCACGACCCTGCTGGCGTACGCCGCCCGCGCGGGCGTCACCGCCGTGCACGGGCCGGTGGTCACGCAGCTGGGCGGCCTGCCCGAGACGGACGCGCAGGGCTTGATTCGGCTGCTGGAGGAGCCCGAGCCGGGGATGCTGCTGAGCGAGCTGGAGGGCCTGGTGCCGGGACGGGCCCGCGGCCGGCTGATCGGGGGCAACCTGGAGGTCTTCTCCCGGCTGCTGGGGACCCCGTTCCTGCCCGACGTCAGCGACGCCATCCTGCTGATCGAGGATCTGGGTGAGCGGCCCTATCGCGTGGACCGCCTGCTCACCCATCTGGACCTGGCCGGCGTGTTCTCGGCGGTGCAGGGCGTGGTGGTGGGAGAGTTCGGCGGCTGCCTGGAGCCCGAGGCGACCCGCGCCAGCTCGCCCACCGCCGCGCAGGTGATCGAGGAGCGGCTGGGCCGGCTGGCCATCCCCGTCGTCACGGGCGCCAGCGTCGGTCATGGCAGCCGCAACGTGGCCGTGCCGCTGGGAGCGCTGGTCGAGCTGGACGCTCTCAATGGCACGCTGACGGCGCTGGAAGGCGCGGTCTCGTAGGCGAAAGTCGATTCCCGGGGGGCTAAGCGCCTCGTCACTAGTTGCCGGCGAACGGGGGCTCCACGTCGTGGATGGCGCCGAATCGCTCCTCGTGACGGCGGACGTTCGCCTCCAGCGCGCGCAGCAGGCGCTTGGTGTGGCGGGCGGTCAGGATGATGCGGGCGCGGACCCGGGCGCGCGGCGCCGTCGGCTGCACGTAGGCGAAGTCGAGCACGAACTCGTTGTCGCTGTGGTTCAGCATCACCAGGTTCGAATACGCGCCCTGGGCGGTGGCGTCGTCGATGTCGATCTGGATCTGCGGGACGCCCTCGGGCACCGCCGGTTTGATGGGGTCTGACATGGGTGCAGTTGTACCCGGAAATGGCGTCCGGCGACCGCGATTTCCCACGGTGCCTCGGTCGCGCGCGGCGCCGCCGACGAGCTTTGCGCGCCGGGGCGACCCCGGATCCTTGGACCCCGCCGGGGTTGCGGATATAACCCCTGGCACGATGCCCAGCCGCGTGGTGGCCGTCGACCTGGGAACGCGCCGAATCGGCGTGGCGGTCACGGATGGGCTGCGGATGACGGCCCAGCCGCTGGCGACCATCGCGCGGCACGGAGGCCAGCGGGACCTGGACGCCATCGCCGACGTGGTGAAGCGTTATCAGGCGGGCCGTGTGGTGGTGGGCCTGCCGCTCAGCCCCGAGGGCGAGGTGGGCCGGGCCGCCCGCAGCGTGCAGGCGTTCGTCGAGCGGCTGCGGGGCGTGCTGGCGGTGCCCATCGATCTGATCGACGAGAGCTTCACCACGGTCGAGGCCCAGGACGTGCTGTTGCAGGCCGATCTGTCGCGGGCGCGGCGCAAGGAGGTGGTCGATCGGGTGGCGGCGGCGGTCATCCTGCGGCGCTGGCTGGACGCCCATCCCACCGGGGACGCCGCGCCGTGAAGCGGGACATGAAGCGGGCGCTGATCGTCTTCCTGTGCTCGACCATCCTGGGCATCCTGGTGGTGGGCTGGGTGGCCTTTGCGGCCTGGCGCTACGGCGACAAGCCGTCCGGCAGCGCGCGCGGACGCGTGGAGCTCGAGATCCCCAAGGGCGTCACCGCGGTCGAGGTGGCCAGCATCCTGAACAAGGCGGGCCTCATCGATCGACCCACCATCTTTCGCCTGTACGCCGGGCAGCGCGGCGCCGCCAACCGCTTCAAGGCCGGCCACTACGTCATCTTTGCGCCCGCCACGCCCAAGCAGATGCTGGACGTGCTGGTGAAGGGCGCCGCCGACGAGCTGGTTTCCGTCACCGTCCCGCCCGGGAAGAACATCGTCGAGGTGGCGGAGATCTTCGACGCCGCCGGGATCTGCACCAAGAACGAGTTCCTGGTGCAGGCCACCGATCAGTCGTTCGTGACCCAGCTGGGGCTGCCCGGCACCACGCTGGAAGGGTACCTGTACCCCGACACGTACAAGATGCGGGCGCACACGCCGGCGGCGCGCGTGATCGCCCCCATGGTGCGGCGGCACCGCCAGGTCTACGAGGAGCTGCGCACGCTGCACGCCAAGGGGCTGGCCGAGTTGCGCCGGACGCTGGGGTGGGACGACGCCCAGGTGGTCATCCTGGCCTCGATCGTGGAGAAGGAGACCGGCCAGCCCCAGGAGCGGCCGCGCATCGCGCAGGTGTTCCTGAACCGGCTGCGGTTCCCCACGTTCAAGCCGAAGCTGCTGCAGACGGATCCCACCATCATCTATGGGTGCACGGTGGCGGTGCCGCGCTCGGCGGCCTGCCTGAAGTGGGACGGGCGCATCCACCGCATCCAGCTGGACGACAAGGACAACCCCTACAGCACCTACGCGCACGAGGGGCTGCCGCCGGGGCCCATCTCGAACCCCGGGCGGGCGGCGCTGGAGGCGGTGATGGCGCCCGACAAGACGTCGTACCTGTACTTCGTATCGCGAAACGACGGCACCCACGTCTTCTCGAAGACCGTGGCCGAGCACGAGGCGAACGTCGTGAAGTTCCAGCGCGGCGGCAAGGCCATGGGAGAGCCGTGAGCGCGCCGTGCGCGAGCCGTGCGAGTCGTGAGTGACCCCATCGATGCCACCGGCATCGGTAAGACCTTCCACCCCGCCGCCACCGTCGCCGACCTTCTGCGGGGACGGCTGCGCCAGGCGCCCGTGCCGGCGCTGAGCGACGTGTCGCTGCGGGTCGCGCCCGGCGAGGTGGTGTGCCTGATGGGCCCGAACGGCGCCGGCAAGTCGACGCTGCTGCGGATCCTGGCCGGCATCCTGGTGCCCACCACGGGACGGGCCCGGGTGCTGGGGGTCGACGTCAGCGACGCCGACGCGGCGTTTCGGCGGCGGGTGGCCTTCGTGGTGGGCGAGGAGCGCAGCTTTCACTGGCCGCTGTCCGGGCGCCAGAACCTGGCGTTCTTCGGGGCGCTGCACGGGTACGCGCCCGGGCCGTCGCGCGCGCTGGCCGCGGCCCTGCTGGATCGGGTGGGGCTGGCGGAGGCGGCGGACCGTCCTTTCAGCACCTACTCGCGCGGCATGCGCCAGCGGCTGGCGCTGGCGCGCGGGCTGCTGGGCGCGCCCGACCTGGTGCTGCTGGACGAGCCGACGCTGGGCCTGGATCCGCACGGCGCGCGCGAGCTGCGCCGGTTCTTGCGCGAAGAGGTCATCCGGCGCGCGGGCCGGACGGCGGTGATCGGCACGAACGATCCCGCCGAGGCGCGGGCGCTGGGCGATCGGGTGATCTTCCTGGACCGGGGGCGGGTGCGGGCGGAGGCGCCCCCGGACCGCATCGAGCAGGAGCTGGGCCTGTGACGCCGCAGCGGAGCGGCCTTGCCGAGGCGCCGTCGCCCCCGGCCTGGCTGTGGTTCTGTCGCGTGTTGATGGCGTTCGCGCGCCGCGAGATCGCCACCATGTCAGGGTACCGTGTGGCCCTGGTGGTGCGCCTGCTGTCGTTCGGCATCTCGGTGCTGGCGCTGGCGTTCTTCTCCCGGATGGTGGGCGCGGCGGTGAACCCGTACCTGGCCAGCTTCGGCGGCGACTATCTGGCCTTCGTGGTGATCGGCCTGGTGCTGATGGACTTCCAGCAGATCGGCGTGACCAGCCTGGGCCAGCGAATCCGCAACGCGCAGCTGATGGGGCTGTTCGAGGCCGAGCTGGCCACGCCCGTTCCCACCTGGATCGTGCTCAGCGTGGGGCCCGTCTACGAGTTCGCGCTGGCGGTGGGGCGCGCGGCCCTCTACTTCACGCTGGCGGCGCTCCTGTTCGGGGTGCGGTTCCCCCACGCGTCGCTCCTCACGGTGGCGGTGTCGGCGCCGCTGGTGGTGGCGGCGTTCGTCGGCATCGGGCTGGTCTCGGCCGCGACCCAGATGCTGGTGCGGCGGAACAACCCGGTGGCCGTGTTCCTGGCCAGCGCCTCGTTCCTGCTGTCGGGCGTCGCTTATCCGGTGTCGGTGCTGCCGCCCGCGCTGCGGGCCCTGGCGCGGCTACTGCCGATGACGCACGCGCTGGAGCTGGTCCGGGGCGGCCTGTTGCGGGGCGCGCCGCTGTCCACGCTGGGGCGGCCGGTGCTCGCGCTGGGCCTGTTCGCCGGCCTGTTGATTCCCGCGGGGGCGGCGCTGTTCGCGGTGGCCTTGCGCCGGGCGCGCGTGGATGGCTCCCTCACGCACTACTGACCGCGACCGCGCGACGCTCCGGCCTTCTTCGCGGCGGTCGCCGGGGGGCGAGGCCGGTCAGTCGCCGGTCTCGCGGCACAGCTTCAGCCACCGTTGCACGGCGGCGCCCTGGAACTTGTGCTTGTGCAACAGGAAGAAGAACTGCCGGCCAAAGTCGCGGTGCGGGACGCGGCAGGCATGCAGGCTTCCGCGCTCCAGCGCATCACCCAGCGCCAGCCGGGACACGCACCCCACGCCCAGGCCCGCCTCCACCGCCCCCTTGATCGCCTCGGTCTGCTGCAGGGTGAGGGCAATGCGCAGCTCGGGGAGCAGGCCGTGCATGGCCCGGTCGAAGGCCTGCCGGGTGCCCGAGCCGTGCTCACGGACAATCCAGGGGACGCGCCGCAGGTCGTCATCGGTCAGCGCGCGCTTCCTGGCCAGGCGGTCGCCCGCGGCGCAGAACACGACCAGCTCGTCCTTGCGCCAGGGCTTCACGTCCAGGTCCGGATGGCTGATCTCGCCCTCGATCAGGGCCACATCCAGCTCGAAGTTGGCCATCTGGCGGGCAATCTCTTCGGTGTTGGCGATGACCAGCGTGGGCTCGGCGCCCGGGTTCTCGCGCCGGAAGCGGGCCAGCAGAGGGACAGCCAGGTAGTTCCCGATGGTCAGGGTGGCGCCCACCCGCAGGCTGCCCACCTCCTGCCGGCTTTGCAGCGCGCCGTCCAGCTCGCGCGCGTGGTCCAGGACGGCCTCGGCCCGGGGGCGCACCGCGCGTCCCAGCGCGCTCAGGCGCAGGCGCTTGCCCACCCGCTCGAACAGCTGGACGTCGAATTGCCGCTCCAGCTCGATCAGGGCGCCGCTGGCCGCGGACTGGGACATCCCCAGCGTCCCGGCGGCCCGGCTGACGCTCTCGGTGCGCGCCACCTCGACGAAGACCTCCAGCTGGCGCAGTGAGTAACGCATATCGGTTGAATCGATGAAGTATATCTGAGCATCCCATTTTACCGATGAGATTCCGTGCGCTAGATGCACGGACAGGGACGCCGCGGGGCGCAGGCCAGCAGGAAAACGAGAGGCAATTCGATGAGTCAGCTCAGCCAGGAACGGGTCGTCAAGGTGCATCACTGGAACGACTCGCTGTTCAGCTTCCGGACCACCCGCAGCCCGGGGCTGCGCTTTCGCAACGGGCACTTCGTGATGGTGGGGATCGAGGTGGAAGGCCGGCCTCTGTTGCGGGCCTACAGCGTCGTCAGCCCCAACTACGACGAGGAGCTGGAGTTCTACAGCATCAAGGTCCCGGACGGCCCGCTGACCTCGCGGCTGCAGCACGTCAAGGTGGGCGACCCGGTGCTGATCAGCCGCAAGCCGACCGGCACCCTGCTGTGGGACCACCTGCTACCCGGCAAGCGCCTGTACCTGCTGGCCAGCGGCACCGGCCTGGCGCCCTTCATGAGCATCATCCGCGACCCCGATGTGTACGACCGTTTCGAGAAGGTGGCGGTGGCCCACGGGGTGCGGCGGGTCAGCGACCTCGGCTACCACGAATATATAGAGAAGGACCTGCCGGCCCACGAGCTGGTGGGCGAGCAGGTGGCAAACCAGCTGCTCTACTACCCCACGGTCACGCGCGAGCCGTTCCGCAACCAGGGCCGCGTCACCACGCTGCTCGACAGCGGCAAGCTCTCCGCCGACCTGGGCCTGCCGCCGCTCGATCCCCAGCACGACCGCATCATGATCTGCGGCAGCCCCTCGATGCTGAAGGACACGGTCACGCTGCTGGAATCCCGCGGCTTCACCGAAGGCAGCACCGAGTCCCAAGGCTCCTACGTCATCGAACGCGCCTTCGCCGAACGCTGATCGACGCGCTGTTCGTGGTCGCGCGGTTCTCAACTGGCGTCGGTGCCTGGGGATGCGACGGCGGCAAGTCGCGTCCGCCTGAACCGCCGCTTATCGAAGCCGGCGGGTAGGTCGCGTCGCTGCTTTCCGCTTACGCTCGAGGGCGGGCGGCGCCAGCGGGGGTCCCCCCCTCGGGTCGGGCTCCTACGTCGGCGGTGCTCGGCTCACACCTTCGGTGTGAGCCTGCGCTCCGGCGACACGTCTCGCCCTCCTATTCAGGCTGGCAACCGGCCCCGCAGACGGGGCCGGAGCGCCTTCATAGGCCCCTCGGGAGGGACCCCCGCTGTCCCCGCCCGCGCTCGAAGACTTGCGCTCCATTACGCTCCTACGTTCTTCGAGTCCTCGAGCAAGGTTCCAGGACGCGACCCAGAAACGATTCCGATAGGGGCGTCGATCTCGGCTCGCGCTCACCTGAGATCGTTTCCGTCATCAGCGGTCCTGGTTTCCCTTCACGCGAGATAGCCGGCCCCCGCTGCACCTGGCCGCCGAGCATCGCGTGGATCCTCTGGGTTACCCGGAGTGGACAAGGACGGGGGATCTCGGCTCGGCTGACACGGACCTCAGGCTGTGAGTGCGTCGACCTACCCGGCGGAGGTCTGGTGCTTGGCGGACCTCGGAGCGTAATGGAGCGCAAGTCTTCGAGCGCGGGCGGGGACGGAGGGGGTCGCTCCCGAGGGGCCTATGAAGGCGCTCCGGTCCCGCAGGGGCCGGTTGCCAGCCTGAATAGGAGGCCGAGACGTGTCGCCGGAGCGCAGGGTGCCGCAGGCACCCGAGCACCGCCGACGTAGGAGGCCGACCCGAGGGGGCGACCCCCTCCGGCCCCGCC